>ERZ856578.53-NODE-53-length-185431-cov-21.440088_pt1 | contig 185431 bp, 162 predicted proteins | sample MGYA00514384_ERZ856578 | MGnify/ENA primary metagenome ERZ856578 (study PRJEB29103, sample SAMN06111958) | human gut metagenome | biome: human gut; feature: ankylosing spondylitis patient; material: healthy_person | host: Homo sapiens | place: China:Hangzhou... | reverse complement strand
TCAGATGCTCCGCAAGCAGTTCCTTCTGCATGGATGCCTCCTTTCCGGGGCGTTTTTCCGAAAAAGGGCGCAAAAAAACAGGGACCGTTATCCCTTGCGGAAAAACGGCCCCTGTGTGTTCTTATTCTGTTGTTACCGGATCACCCCCAACCCTCGCAGAAGCAGGACACAGTCCAATGCTCCCTGGCGGTAGAGGTGTCTGCACTGGCGGCAAGTAACCTGATTCAATTGCCGGATATAATCCAGCATCAGTTTGCGGTGCTGTTCATCCAGCTGTGCGTCCTGTCGGATCTGGTCGCTGATGTGGGAGAGAGCAGCCTCCCCGCCAGCTTCAGGCAGCTTCTGATCCAGCTCCTGCAAAGCGGTTTCGATGAGGCGGTCTATGGTATCCTGCAGGATCTCTTTTCGCTCATCCATTGGAAGCACCTCCTATTTGCTCCACAACACTATCACACACTCTATGGAATAGCGATACCAAAATCCAATAAAAATACCGCCTTCACATTGTCTGGGCTGTCATCGGCGATCCACCCAAATCACTGTACTCGTAACGGAGTTCCCCTCCATTCCATGCAACATAGCCGTGGTCGGTGGCGCTCAGACCATGCTTTTGGATATACCATTCGGCATAGCTCTTTCCGTCAAAGCATTTGGCCAGAAAGCTGTCTCGGTCAATAATCCCACTTTTGACCGCCAGCTCGAAGCCGAATCTGCCAAGCTCGACCCCTCGGGGTATGAAGGCAAAGTGCTGGAGGTTCTGGGAAAAGTCCAATGCCTGATCCAGCCGGTGGCAGTCCTCCAGTTCCAGAACAGCCTGCCATTTATCCATCCAGTACGCCTCACCCTGGCCCTGTTCTGCCCATACATATCCAAAGTCAATGGCATGGCGCACAAGTTCGCTGGCTGAGTCATACTGGGAAAGGATATCCATCAGTTGGGGCAGACAGCAGTCCACCTCCAAAGCGATGCACTCGTTGAGGCTCTCTGCCTGCATTGCGTCCATGCCCAAAAGCAGTTCATCCGGATAATGGGGATCCGTGTATTCCCCGGCGTCGGGAAAGCCTATCCAGACACCTTCCATATTGGAGCGGCTGGCCAGCTTGATACGGATGGCGTAATCGCCGGTTGTGGGGAGTTCTGAGAGGTTTTTATCCGGTTGATGTTTTGGGGCAGCACTGCGCCGGATATAATGGCCTTCGCAAAACACGCCGGAGGCTCCTTCCTGCCGGAACATCTGCCCAACATAGGCGGGAGAGAAATAGGGGCGGGCAGCATCCGGAACCTGCTCCAGATGCTTCATAACAAACTGGCCCAAAGCGTCCTCGTCCCCGGCGCTGTAAAACAGCTCATAGCAGTGAAGCTGACCGGCTATATCGATGGCTTCGCTGGCTGTTTCAGGCTTCTCCAGCTTCATCGCACCGCGAAACAGGAGCTGCTCCTTTTCCGTCATGGCGGCAAACCGCTGTTCCAGCCACTCGTATTCAGATTTGGTCAGTTCCAGTCCGTCCAGTGTATCCATCAATTGAACAAGTGCCTGTTCTTCTGCCATATCAGATCATCTCCATTCCGTTCTGCTCCGGGGCTTCATGGAGAGACTGAACGGGCTGACCGTCCAGTCTGCGGATCAGCCCATATTCTGTGATGACACCATTTCTATCCTCCAGAAGCTTTCTGCCGATCTCCGCTGACTGACCCGTCTGGAAAAGAGCCTCCGGCAGATCCGGGTATTTCTCCCGCAGCACCAGTTCCGCATAACCCCATGGTTGGGCCACATCTGGACGGAGCTCATATTGGTCCAGATCCTCCATCAATCGGATGGCATCCTGCAGGCCGGAACAGCCGCTTGCTTCCAGAATCGCCTTATATTTTATAATGGCGTCCTCATTCCAAATACGCTGCTTCTGTTTGAGCAGGGTGGCCATTTTTTCCGCAGGGGCAAGCCCACCTGCATCTGCTATTGCGTCGTTAATCATCTCCCGAAGGGAGGGGATCAGGCATTCCACGCACTGGAACCCGCACTCCTTCTCGGAGTTGGCCCCCACCTTATCAATGGCCTGCCCTATGGCGTTTCCGACAGCAGGAAGATTCAGAAATATGCTTTTATCGCTGTCATACGCCGGGTCGTCAAAACGGCCCATGGTCACTTCCAGCACCACCGGAGAGCCTGACCGGTCAAAATAGGCCATCTGACCAGGCCGATACACTTCCTCAAACGACTCTCCATTTGATTCCATATAGCCGCAGCTGGTAAATACGCCGCCGATGGTCTGGCGATGTTCTTCGCCAAAGACCTCCAGAAGACGCCCATGATAGCCGCTGCCCGGTTCGGTGGTGTCCAGCAGGCACATGGCCTCTTTCGTAAGCATCTCGTTTTCATACAAAAACGCCCCCAGGCTTTCATCATTGAAAACATCGGGGAGAATATGGCAGTCTGCATTGAATGTAAGGTTGATAAGCCTGGGAATCGGGATGGATTTTGTGCCACGGGCCTGTTCCATTTTCAGCAGGCCATCCATGGAAAGCAGTTCCACACTGGTCAGCATGGTCAGCCGCATTGCAAAGAGGTTCAGTTCATAGAGATTTTGGGCGCCACCGATGAGTTCGGAGGAGAGGCCGGCCCACCAACTTCGTGTCAGCTCAATGCCGCAATTCCGGCCATCGGGGATCCGCGCCTTTTGGAGCGCATCATGAAACTCTGCCCAGGTTGCAGGAAGCTTCAGTGTGATAGCAGTTTCATATCCTCTGGGTCCGCCGTTGCTGATTTCAACCTCAAACGCTTTTTTCTGATAATCCAATTCGGCACCTCCTAACTGAGCGTCATGCCCATCGGCTCTTGCTCATAGGCTTTGGGATCTGCGCCGGGGACATCCCAACCGCACATACTGCCCACCTCCATGGCCTTACGCTGCCACATGGTGACACCCATCTCCTCATTCAGCTGGTCAGCCAGTTCTACATTTTTCTCTTTATCTCCGGTATCCCAATCAGAGGGGTAGTACCCGGTTTCGCCGCGCTTGATGCAGATCAGCTGGCCGGTGGTGAGCAAGGTAGAGAAGCACAGTTCCGGCAGTCCCTTTGCAATTCTGGGCGCAAACAGTTCTTTCTCTGTCTGGATGCTCCAGTCATCGCTGTTCCACAGATGAACATAGAGCTCTCCGCCATCCACAGAAATCTCACGCTGTTCAAAGCCTTCGCCCCAGCCGTCCGATGCCTGACCTGAGATGTACTCCTTGAGGGTATCCAGTTCGTGGGCGGAAAGTTCTCCGACCACGCGGCATTCTGCCACACCCCAGAGCTGTCCATTGCGCTCCTCTACGGTGAACACAGCAGAACGCACCTTCCTGTTGACCTCATCATCCACATCATACCAGTGCATGATGCCGTTTTCGTTTTCCTCCGGCATACGGTTTCCAACGAGGGCCTTGAGTATCTGGCCCTCGTAATTACGGAGGCCGTTACCCTCCAATTCTGTGCCGGTGTCCTCGATGTCGCCCCATTCGTTCCGCTCATAGAGATCGGCTGTAAGGGGCATATACAACTTCATAGTGGTGGGCTCAGGCGGCAGGACGGAAAAACTGTCCTCTCCGATGATTAGGGCCAGACAACTGCCATTGTCCCACTTCACATGGAATTGTCCGATGTCGTCGATACTTTCCAGCGTGCCCATGGTGCCGGACGGCACTGGGTGATACGGATCTTTCATCTCTCTGAGCTTGATTCGGCTCCCAGCGGGGTACTGGTTCCGCAGAAAAGCCAGCCATTCTCTCGGCACATTGTTCATCAGGTCATTCCTCCCATCGTCATGCCCTCTTGGGGCGTATTTTCATAATCCTCCAGCGGGCGGGGATTCTCCTCGCCGTAGAGGTCGTACAGGATATCGTCCACCTGCTTGCGGATTGCGGGATCATCGGTCAGGGTTTCGTAGCGGAAGCCGGTAACAGGGTGATTCGGAAGCTCATCTCGGATGCATTGGAGGAAAGTCTCCGCATCCGTATATTCCTGCTGTTCGCCGCTGGCAAATGTCACCCGGCCTATCACCGCCGCCTGCTCCGCCAGATTCTGCCGCTGGACTCGGAGATCAAAGGCCGTCAGGTATGCCTGATAGTCGCCGGGGACAGGGTTGCAGCGCAGACAGTAGCGGTAATTCTCCGTCTCTACGATGTAGCCGTAGTTCGATGGCCAGTTGCCAACCTCACCGCCGTGGCTCCAGCAGTATTTGCTCATGCTGGACAGGTCCTTCAGGACGCCGGTACGCAGTTCATCCACGACCTGCTGCAATTCCGCCTTGAATTCCGGAGAATTCAGCTCCTCGGGGCCTCGGGGCCACCATGTATGCCAGAACTCCTTCCCCCGGTGACCAAAGTCCATTCGGACATGACCGATGCAGCCAAGCCGCTGGTCCTCCTCCGGCTTCATGGCATAGAAAAGGCCCGCTTCATCGAAAGAAGCGGGCCTGATCTGATAACGGGAGGGGATTGGCATTTCATGCTGGCGGCAAAAATCTATAAGGGTGATTTCCTCATCAAGAAAATCGGTTTGTCCCTTAACATCAAGGTAATCCTGACCATCGGGGAAGATGACTGGTTCCGGCGTAAGGATGGAACCAGCATAGTTGACGATAACCCGCGCCTCCAGCGTACTGATCAAATCGGGGTCATAGTCACTGCCACGCAGATCGTAGACATACCAGCCATCTGGCACGGTAGATCGATCCACCCTTGAATCTGAAAACAAAGCGGGCTTCCCAAGCAGTTCGATGTGCTGCATGGAATCGCTCCAGACATTGATGGTCATTGTATCCCTCCTATTTCCACCGTATTTTCCCATGCTTCCTGATCTTTGAGGGAGGCTCTTATCTGGGCGTATAAATCATCCAGCGCAGGAGACTCATAGCCCCAGAATCCAGCAATTTCCCGCATCAGCCTTTCACATTCTGTCACCGATTCTCTGGCGCCATCGGACCCCAGACTGGAAATCATATCAATCGCGTAGAGGTATAACCCCTGTATCACAGCGTCCCTATGCTCCTGTGTAGGAGTCCATTGGTGAACTGCCTGATCCACTTCCTGTATCTTCCGGTCAAAGGCCGTCACATGGTCTACTGTTTTGGCATCTAAGCCCCAGTAGCCTGCCAGTTCGTCTACCAAGCGGCGGAGGGCGGAAATCTGTTCCTTGCCTGCATCTCCTGCTTTCTGCCGCAGCTCTGCGGCATATTCTGTCAGGCCGTCAACGCATTTGGAGATTAGGGCTTTATCCTTCCGGGCTTGCGGTTCCATAGCGTTGATCAGTTCATCTAAAGTCATTCTCAATATCTGCACCTCCTTATCCCCAGTCATTCGGTATTCGACACGAACACTACCACACTCTGACAGCAATAGCTATCTGAATTTTTTGGCCTTGAAAATACAGCTGATTACCGCTGCACCATTCAATCCGATTTCTTTATGAACACCACCACGACAGATGGTCCTCAATTTCAGATGCCTCATTCTATTCTCCCCCACTGAAGGCCCTGTTGCGCTTGATATGCTTCGGCCGGGTCTTCCGACATCAATTCCTCCAGAGCCATTACTCCGAAATAGGACACATAACCATAGGCGCTGAAACGGCCATTTTCCTGTTGGATGCGGTGCTGCCCATAGCCCTCATAATCGTAGAAGGCATCCAGATGGTCATCATATCCAAACCGGCCGGACTCTTGGATCATGTATTTCCCATATTCTTTTGGAGTGTGGACGCCGGGAATAAAGTCGAACTGATCCAGATTTTCAGCCAAACGACAGATCTCACCGGCATTCTCAGGTTCTGCGAATATGATTACAGCTTCCAGCTTGGCCCTGTCTTTTTGATCCAGTTTTGCAATGGCTCCGCACATGGCATTGAGTGAATCCAGGCTGTCCCGCTTTTCATCCAGTATCTCGCCGACCTCTTTCTGAAGCAGGAATACATCTATCGTGTAGTCCGCATGGTCAGGATCCTGCCAGCCTGTCCGCAGCAGGGTGCGGCGAATCTGCTGCTCTGACGCGGGGAGCCAAAGCAGCTCCGGGGCTTGGTTTTCTGCCGGTACAATTTTCAATCCCATGCCGCTGTTGTCATAAAGATATTCCGGAAACTGCCGCCCATTGTAGAGCGGCTCCAATTTCATGCCGTTGTCGTAGACCACGCCGTAGGGGGTGACTGTCCCGGCTTCGCTGTCGATGAGCAAATAGGCGGTTTCGGTTCCATCCAGCGCCTCCAGATCTTCTGTTCTGGCACAGCCCCCATTCAAATTCATGTAATGTTCACGCCCGATTTTTTCAAGGTCGGAAAAATCGGTGATCACAGTGATCTTCTGACAGCAGAAGGTCAGATTGATGAGATCCTTTATTTCCGAGAGCCCCAGCTTGTGGGCCATCCCCTGGAACTGGGCGGCCTCTCCGTCATCGAAGCTGTCCAGCCGCTTGGCCAGATAGTCCAGCTCATCAAGGGTGACCTGTGTGCCGATCAGAGTGTTCAGGACGGTATAGAAGCTGTCCAACTCATCCACCTGACAATCCTGCCGGAGTGTATCGCCGATCTCCAGGGGTCCCAACAGCTCTATCGTGCTGTCATAGTTCTGATTGGGAATGGGGAAGGGGATCGTGGCCTGTCCATATTCCGGATGCTGGGCGTTGCTCAGTACCACTTGGAGCACATATCTCATTTTTTCACCTCCGCAGCTATGATCGTTTTTCCATACCGGGCGATCAGCATAGCGTTGAGAATATCACCGAAGGCTTCGCTGCTAACCTGTTCCTCGTCCGCCAATTCTGCGGAGGTAATGAGCAGCTTCCCGCAGTAGAGGCCCTTGGCTGCTCTGTACACCGGATAGTCCCTCGGGTCGATCCCCCGCAGGGAAACGGAGGAGAAGTCGATCCTGCCGTGAGATATATGGGGAAGCACTCTCCGCCAGAGCCCGATGCGGGAGGAGAGCAGATAAACCGCCGCCAGCTTCTGGGGGCAGATAGAGGCTGTGCCGGCCTCCGGCCACTCAGACAGCCTGTGCCGATGGGCCGGTTCCAGCGCAAGAGGAAGCGTATTCCCTTTGGAAAGAGAGCTGGCCCGCTTCCATAACTTCTGGTGGCCTGCCATGCGGAGGCATCTCTCCGCAAGCTCCTGATAGCCAATAGTCCCTGCTTCCAACCGCTCCGGAATGTATGGGCAAACAGATTCCTGACAGGTGTGCCGCATATAGCTCCGGCAGTAGGTGCAGTCCACATCCTCTTTTTTGTAATGGAATCTGCACAGGACCATCATCCCGCCGCCCCGTTTCTGAAAGCCGGGAACACTCATCATCATCCGTTCCAAACCGGCCAACGGAGTGTCTTGTGAAAAATATTTTGTCATTGCTGTTCCTTTCCGCATAAAAAATGGGGCCTGCTTATCTGCCTATCAGCAGATGCAGGCCCCGTTCTTCCGGTACTCTTACAGATTCATTTGTGGTTCCTGTCCCTGGCTTTGCTCCAAACGCTCTGCCAGATCCGGGACGGTGTATTCGATCTTTGTTCTTGAAGTCTGCAGGGCCTTGAGCTGGCCATCCTCCGGCTCAGGTCCCTCATCCAGCAGATAATCTGTGGCCCGATAGAGCTGGGTTAACTCCTCCGGTGAAAAAAGCTGGGCTTTGGAGATCAGCCCGGAGCGGACGGCGAAGTCCTGTTTGGCTCCTTGGAAATCCTCCTCATAATAATGTCCATGACTCACCCCGGTCCTGTCATGATCCCAGATCCATGTGACAAATTGATAACCCCAGCCGTTTTCCAATTCACGCCCAGCCAGCACTGCGCCGCCAAAATCCGCCAGCAGATGGAATTTCTCACTCAGACCGCTGGCATGAAGGAGGGGGGCGGTCTGGACCGCTTCAACATAGGCATACACTTCATCTGCAGTCTGGGCAACTTTATGGTATAGTTCACCGGCTTCCGGCTGATTGCTTCCGGCAGGGAGGAGGAACACATCACTCCCCGCCGAAACAGAGAGAACCGGCTGGTTGTTCAGCAGCACTGTCAGCCGGTTCTTCTCCGGATGGCCTGCGGTGATTCCAGCTGCCCGCAGGCGGCGGGCTAACTCTGCAAAATATTTATTTTCCAAACTCATTCCTCCCCTGAAAATGAAAAAGCCGGAACCTCTTTTGAGATTCCGGCAGAAAAGAAAAAGCGGCAAATATTCCCCGCAGGAAACACCGCCGCTCTTTTCCGTTCTCTATATCATCTGATACCCGCGGGTTTGACTCTTATCAGAGTGAATAGCGCAAGGTCAAATATCGATAAAATGAGGCCCGTAGATTTACTCATCTACGGGCCTCGGAAGCCTTGAAAACACTGGGCTTTTACACCCAATATCTTTTTTAGCCTCCCTTTTTGGTGCGCGAGGCGGGACTTGAACCCGCACGCCCGTAATGAGCACTAGAACCTGAATCTAGCGAGTCTGCCAATTCCACCACTCGCGCATATCCATATGAAGTTTGAAAAAAAGAATGGTGCGCGAGGCGGGACTTGAACCCGCACGCCCGTAATGAGCACTAGAACCTGAATCTAGCGAGTCTGCCAATTCCACCACTCGCGCATATCCGTTCTTCTTTTTTTCACCGCAGGAGAGGGATGGTGCGAGTGATGGGACTTGAACCCACACGTCCAATCGAACACAAGCACCTCAAGCTTGCCTGTCTGCCTATTCCAGCACACTCGCAAATGAGTCCCTCAACCGGCGACTTGTTTATTATATCATTTTGTTCGATTTTGTCAAGAGCTTTTCCCAACTTTTTTATTTTGGCAAGTTGTAATATGTATTTTGACAGGTGGAACCTGCCGAAATACAGGGTCGGATCAAGGCCCAGAAGATATGGAGGTACATCCAATGGAAGAAAAGGTATTTGTATCGGCACCTCTTAACTGCCTCCGATGTCTGCCGTGTAGTCCCCTCCTGCGGCAGTCAAGCTGCCGTCAGGCGTGCTATTATCCTGAATAACGAGCCAATCTGTATTCATCTTCTGAATACCGGCACCGCCGGTATTGCTTTTCGCTATATTTGTGCCATTCAATTCCAGCGTTACCGCACCCTGCCCTGTCGTTTTGATTGCAGAGCCGCTGCTCATTTGAATGTCCACATTGAAAAGTCCGTTTTTCCCCCATCCACTTTAATCGTAATCGCATTTTGGGTCATGGTACCGGTAATCACAACATGAGTAAAAGGCCTGTTTTTGCCGGGAAAAGTCCTGTTCAAGACCGGCAGAATTCACGGATTTTCTAATAGAAATGCCGCAGACGATGCGGAGGCCGTTTGGCGCTCCCACAAAAAGAAATCTGCGAAAAATTACAGTCTTGACCGTCAAACGACTTCCTCACAAATAGGAGAAATCACGGGTGTAAAACGGAACTGTTTCTTGAAAAATTTGCGGATTGTTTGCCGTTTTTTCGAACGTCGTTTTTCTGTGCCTGCCTCGGAATCTCACCGCAGCGTTGTTCTGCTTGCCCCCATCGGGGAGGTCGTGGCAGAATCATATCCCATTCGGACGGTCATTCAGTTTTCAATTTGCCCCTCAATAAGTAGGCAGCGAGAAGGGCCGGAAATTAACCCCCTCAATAATCAACTGGGAACCTTTTTGCCGTTTGCACGAAAGAATTTTTGTAAACTTTTTGTGAACGGTGGCTACAACGACAAAAAGAGCCGGTACACAGCACATCAAACCAGCGGGAGATGATCTCTCGCTATATCTTTGATGAAACTATGTACCGGCTCTGAAATTCAGAAACCTTCAGTGTCTGCTTTTTCCGTCCCGCAGGCAGACGCTGCAACAGGAACAGCGCAGCCGCAATCTCTTTCGGCGGCTGCCTTGTGTTTCACTCAGATATTCAGTTGTGGCTCTCTAATGAGAGCATATAGATTATATCATGCAGAACACTTGTTCGTCAATCTTTTTCGGTATATTGTGACAGGAAAGACGGCTGCCGTTTCCGACAGCCGCCCTTGGGTTAAACATTTGATTTTACTTTACGCTACGCTTTTTCTTTCTGCTGACAACCGTTGTACCAATGGCAGCACCGCCACTGACGAACAACAGGGCAATCCACAGTGCAAGGTTGCTTGTATCGCCTGTCTGAGGAGACTTATCAGATGTTCCCGGTTTGGTACTGGCAGGCTTTTTCTCAAGAGCAGCAATCGCATCTTCGATAGCCTTTGCCATTGCGTCAACTTCGCTCTGCTCAGTGATATTCTTGTCACGGACAACAGCATTGACGGCAGCTTCCACGGCAGTGAAGTCCTTGTACTCGTCCTTGTTCAGTGCATTTGCCTTGGCAATGGCTGCATCAACCTTAGTATAATCTGCATCCTTGTATTGCAGGGCGGCAATGGCATCTTCAATAGCCTTCGCCATTGCATCCACTTCGCTCTGCTCAGTGATATTCTTGTCACGGACAACAGCATTGACAGCAGTTTCCACAGCGGAGAAATCCTTGTAGTTGTCCTTGTTCAGGGCTTCCGCTTTTGCAATGGCTTCATCTACTTTAGAGTAGTTCGCCGGAATATTTTTGCTATCCCAATCAAAGGTGGGATGTTTTATACCCGGTACCCATCTCACACCTTCCGCGGCATTGGCGTTAAGTCCCGTCAAAACGCCTTCATCCATAAAATCATCAACTGCTGTGCCTGCCGAATTTCCGCTTTGTGCATTGGCAACATTAGAATTATATTTAGCATCATTTGGCCAGAAACAATTCTTTGCATCTTTATCTACGACATAACCAAGCCAGTAAGTATTTTCCCAGCCATCGTTGCCGATTTCTTTTGTAGCGACAAGGCAGTTGACCATGCTTACACCTTTGCCATATCCGATAATACCGCCAACGGGAGCCTGAATGGAGTTTACAACGATTCCTCCGCCAAACCAACAGTCGCTTATTGTCACCTGACCAGTATATGAGGCTCCAACAATGCCACCCAGCGAATCCCAACAATCCATCGGCTCTAACCCGCCTTCTTGTTCTGCATAGTACTCGCCGTCATAGTTACCCGTAATTGCAGCGGTAGAATAACACTGGCTGATACTGTTGTTCCCATTTAAAAATCCTGCAAGACCGCCTATGTATTTTTCTATATAAGAACCGCCGGTAATGGAACCGGTAGTATAACAGTTTTTAATAGTGGAATGGGTCATCCAGTCCACCAAAATGCCTTTTCCGTAAGTGGAGGTATCATTCATCGGTATCACGATATCAGCATTTTCAATGCCGAGATTTTGCACAGTTGCATTGTAGATAGCACCGAACAAACCATTTCTATACAAGTTATTGTTATTGTCTTTGTTTTCAGATTTTAGGCCCTCATGAGAATACAGGTTATAAACTACATGGCTTTGTCCGTCAAAAACACCCTGAAATGATCCCCCAGCCGTATTTGCTCCGTCACCGATAGAGATCCATTCATGCCCGCCTAAATCCAAGTCATTCTCAAGATAAACGGTTTTATCCTTAAAATTTGCCATATCATCATTGATAAGCTTTGCCATGCCTGCCAACTGCTCGGCTGTTTGCAGATGAAATTCCGTTTCATTCTCATCATACCAGCTTGTATCGGCTGTCCCATCCCAAGAGTCTGTGGTGCCTGCCGCAAACGCTGTCATCGGGACAAGCGCCATCACAAGACACAACGCAAGCAGAAGGCTTAGAAGTCTTTTCTTCATTTTCATTCCTCCCAAATAATTCTATCCGCTATTTTTACTTTCTCCGACAGCGGACACGCCGGAGAAGACAGGAGGTTTAACCGGAAAAGATAGATTTGCCGGTCGTGGTTAGGACTTCAATATCAAACCACCACCCTTCCGGCAAACGCAAAAGCCGAAGCCAAGGCACAATGCGCCCTGTCTCCGGCAATCGGTTCGTTATAAATTGTATGAAATAAGACTTGACACGCTGAAAAAACGGCGCTATGCTCCTGCCGAGCCGAGCCGATAATAATCGGCGCATTTCCATTTGCCATAGTCAAGTCCTCCTTCCATAATTTCTAAGACAAAAGGATATGACTTCCCCTACCCCATAGATATACAAAGGTATTTTAGCAGATTTTCCCCAAAATCTCAAGTAGTTTTTAGAATATTACTCTCTTTTTTCTCAAAGTATTGCCTTCTTCCATTACTCACGGAACTTTATGACTTCTTGAATACTTCCCGAAAAAGAAAAGCCGCCGTCGCTTGACAGCAGCCTTTCCGATAGCTTGTTATGCGTAAATCAAATCGTTTGAAACAACCTCCATAGCGGCGCTGCGGATGCTGTTCATTTTCTGCACCCACAGCATTTGGTTTTCCGCTTTGAGTGCTTCCGTTACGCCTTCCTTTTCGGCAAGTTGTTTTACCAGCCGAGAGAACAGTTCCTCTGCCTGCTCGTTTAGGTCGGCAAGGTAATCGTTCAGTTTGCCGCTTATCAGCAGAATGTAGTAACATACCCTGTGATACTAGATACCGCAAATGCCGCTGTCCCCATATGCCGATATGCCTTGATTCTTCTTTAGGCAGTTTCAGGCAGGGAAGATAGCAATCGCCCTGCAATTCATACCAAAGTCCGTTTTTCTCGTCATAAATGTACTTATCCATTTTGTAATCCTCCAATATGATTGATTTTACCTACGATCCAATCATTCCGGCTGATTACAAAAGCCAAAGGGAGAGGACTTCCTTACGAAGCCTCTCCCTTGGGACAGTCCTTGCTTTTTATGTAAACTCTCGCTTACTTGTTGCTCAGATACTCGTCAATGGACTTGGCGCCCAGCTTACCGGCACCCATAGCCAGAATGACGGTGGCCGCACCGGTAACGGCATCGCCGCCGGCATACACGCCCTGACGGGAGGTCAGGCCATCCTCGTTGACGATGATACCGCCCTTCTTGTTGACCTCCAGGCCCTTGGTGGTGGACTTGATCAGGGGGTTGGGGGTGGTACCCAGAGACATGATGACAGCGTCCACATCCAGCTCGAACTCGCTGCCCTTCTTCTCCACGGGACGACGGCGGCCGGAGGCATCGGGCTCGCCCAGCTCCATCTCCACGCAGGTCATGGACTTGACGCAGTCCTGCTCGTCGCCGTTGATCTGAACGGGGTTATTGAGGGTCTTGAAGATCACGCCCTCCTCGATGGCGTGCTCCACCTCCTCGTGACGGGCGGGCAGCTCCTCCATGCCACGGCGGTACACCACGTACACATCAGCACCCAGACGCTTGGAGCAGCGAGCGGCGTCCATAGCCACGTTGCCGCCGCCTACCACGGCCACCTTCTTGCCCTTCAGATCCATGATGGGGGTATCGGAATCCTCACGATACGCCTTCATCAGGTTGATACGGGTCAGGAACTCGTTGGCGGAATACACACCCTTCAGGTTCTCACCGGGAATGTGCATGAACATGGGCAGACCGGCGCCGGAGCCAACGAACACGGCCTCGAAGCCGTTCTCCTCCATCAGCTCATCGATGGTGATAGTGCGGCCTACCACGATGTTGGTCTCCACCTTCACACCCATGGCCTTCAGGCCGTCCACTTCCTTCTGCACGATGCTCTTGGGCAGACGGAACTCGGGGATGCCGTACACCAGCACGCCGCCGGCCAGATGCAGAGCCTCATACACGGTGACCTCATAGCCTTTCTTGGCCAGATCGCCGGCGCAGGTCAGGCCCGCAGGGCCGGAGCCGACCACGGCCACCTTGTGACCGTTGGACTGGGGCTTTTCAGGAGCCTCGGTGCTGTGGGCGTTGTGCCAGTCGGCCACAAAGCGCTCCAGACGGCCGATGCCCACGGGATCGCCCTTCTTGCCACGGACGCAGTGCATCTCGCACTGGCTCTCCTGCGGACAGACACGGCCGCAGACGGCAGGAAGGGAGCTGGTCTGATGGATCACCTGATAGGCACCCTCATAGTCCCGCTCCACGATCTTGGCGATGAACTCCGGGATGCGGACGTTGACGGGGCATCCGTTGACGCAGGGATGGTTCTTGCAGTTCAGGCAGCGGGCCGCCTCGTCCAGAGCCTGCTCCTCGGTGTAGCCCAGAGCCACCTCGAGGAAATTCTTATTCCGGACATTGGGGTCCTGAGAGGGCATTTCGTTCTTATCCAAACGCATATTGATCTTTGCAGCCATCTTACTTTACCTCCTGCTTGAACAGATTGCAGACTTCCTCGTGCTTATGCACCTCGAAATCATGATACATCTGGTTGCGCTTGACAGCCAGATCCCAGTCCACCAGCTGACCGTCGAAGTCGGGGCCATCCACGCAGGCGAACTTGGTCTCGCCGCCCACGGTCAGACGGCAGCCGCCGCACATACCGGTACCATCGATCATGATGGGGCTCATGGAGACGGTGGTGGGTACGCCGTAGGGGGCCGTGGTCTTGCAGACGAACTTCATCATGACCATGGGGCCGATGGCAAAGATCTCATCATACTGATTGCCGGCGTCCAGCAGCTCCTTCAGTGCCTCGGTCACAAGACCCTTCTGGCCATAGGAGCCGTCGTCGGTGCAGACCTTCATCACGGAGGATACGGCCTTGAACTTACCCTCCAAGATCACCACGTCCTTGCTCTTGAAGCCCACTACAGCGTGGACCTCAGCGCCGCAGTCGTGGAACTTCTTCAGAACGGGGTAGGCAATGGCGCAGCCCACGCCGCCGCCGACAACGCAGACCTTTTTCTTACCCTCGGTCTCGGTGGGCTTGCCCAGAGGACCCACAAAGTCATGCAGATAATCGCCCTGCTGCTTGTGGCTCAGCTTCTCGGTGGTTGCGCCCACGGTCTGCACGATGATGGTGACGGTCCCCTTCTCACGGTCATAGTCGTGGATCGTGATGGGGATACGCTCGCCGTTCTCGTCCACACGCAGAATGATGAACTGACCGGGCTGGGCCTTCTTGGCCACCATGGGTGCCTCGATCTCGTACAGGATCACAGTGGGCTTCAGCGCTTCCTTCGTTACGATACGATACATGGATGTTCCTTCTTTCCTCAAAAGTCATGGCTTGCTACGTTCCATGGGCACACACGGAACTCCTCACCCGTGTGCGCTCGTCTTATCTTATCACATCCGCCCATGGTTCGTCAAATATTTCCTTGCACTTTCCCTTTTTCATGCAAGGGCATGGTGCAGCGTCACCTGTCCCCGGTCGATATCCACCAGATGCTCCTCCTTCATTTTCCGCAGCTCCCGCATCATGGCACTGCGGTCGGCGGAGATATAGTCCGCCAGAGCACTGAGGGTAAAGGGCAGATGAAAGCTGCCGCAGTCGTCGCCGCCGGTCTGAAGACCGAAGTAGCACAGCAGTTTCTCCCGGATGCTGCGGCGGCTCAGAACCTCCACCCGCTCGGAGAGGGCAGCAGCCTTGCCGGTCATGATATGGAACATATTCTCCACCAGTCGGCTGTGATGGGTGCAGGCCTTTTCGCATCGCCGGGTCAGATGCTCGGCGCTCATGAACCACACCCGGCACGACTCCGCCGCCACCACCGTGATGCTGTCCCCGGCCACATTTTCGAACATCAGCATCTCTCCGAACACGCTGCCTGTGGGCAGATGCTCCAGAATGGTGCGTCCCCCCTGCCGGTCGATGCGCTGGATGACGGCGCTTCCGGCGGTCAGAAGCCCCAGCTCTCCCCGGCCCTCGCTGATGTCATAAATCACAGTGTCGGCCCGGAAGCGCTCCTCCCGGACGCCGAAGCACACCCGCATCTGCTCTACCTCATCGGGGCTGATGCCCTCAAGGATCGGTATGTTCTCCACAGGGGACCTCCTTTCCCGCTGCCGCCATGCGGCGATCCCGCCGCCCGCCGATGATCGTGTAGATGATGACGTAAGCGATGGCGCCCACCACCAGGGCCGCCACCACATCGATGAAGGCGTGCTGCTTGACAAAGAGTGTGGAGCAGATGATGATGACGCCCCATATGTCTGCGAAAGTGCGCCATCCGGTGCGCCGCAGTCCCGGCGTCCGGTGAACGGCATAGAGGGCGTCCAGCACCCCCAGCACGTGGACGCTGGGCAGCACATTGGTGTTGGTGTCCAGATTGTAGGTGTTCTGGAGGAGCCACGTGCAGAAGTTGTGGTGCTCCATTACCGCCGGGCGCAGATCCTGCCCGTTGGGTACCAGCGCACAGAAGATGGTGGCAAACCCGAAGGTCAGCATGATGCTCCACATATACCGCCGGAAGCCCTCGGCATCCTTGACGATCAGGTAAAGGCCCAGCGCCAGCAGAAGAAAGCCCCATGAGTCATAGGGAATGACAAAGTACTCGCAGAAGGGGATGTAGTCGTCGATAGAGGTCTGGGTGGCCCAGTAGTTGTCGGTGATGAAGTGCTCAATAAGGAAAAAGCCCCCCAGATACACCGGCAGATACAGGCCCCACCACATATGGGGATGGTCCTTGATGAAGGTCTTGATGGTCTGCATGAGAATCCTCCTGATTTCAACAATTTTCCGTGAGGGGCATTATAGCATAGCCCCGCCCAAAAAGGAAGTGCTCCTGTGATATAAGTCACAATTATTTTACAAATCCATTTCCCGGTTGCGGCGGCGGCAGATTTCGAGTATAATAGATATGTTATAAATGAAAAGATATGGAGGAATCCCCATGATCCTGCAAAAGAAAGAGGAGCTGGCCAACCGCCAGCTGCGCCTGACCATCACCGTGGAGCGTGATGCGTGGGAGAAGGCCCTGAACGACGCCTATCAGGAGGTCAAGGCCCTGTACCCGGTGGAGGGCTACGCCGTGGGCAAGGCTCCCCGTGAGGCGCTGGAAAAGGCATACAGCCACGATCTGTTCTATCAGGAGGCGGTGAACGAGACCTTCCCCGCCGCACTGGTGGAGGCCATCGCCTCCGAGGACATCCAGATCGCCGCCCCTCCCGCCCTGAACGTGGAGACCATCGGCCCAGACGGCTACACCTTCACCGCCCTCATCGACCTGTACCCGGAGGTGAAGCTGGGTCAGTACAAGGGCCTGTCCGCCCCGTGGGAGAATGCCGAGCTATCCGATGACGACACCAACGAGGCCGTCCAGCGTTTCCTGACGGAGCATCTGGTGGAACAGGAGCAGAACCGGGCCGCCATGGGCGACGAGGTCACGCTGGACTTCGAGGGCTTCGTGGACGGCGTACCCTTCGAAGGCGGCAAGGGCGAAGGCTATCCCCTGCTGCTGGGCAGCGGGATGTTTATCCCCGGCTTCGAGGAGCAGGTAGCGGGCATCCGCCCGGAGGAGGAGCGGGATGTCCACGTCACCTTCCCCACCCAGTATGTGCCGGAGCTGGCGGGCAAGGATGCCACCTTCCACGTCAAGGCCCACCGCATCGTCCGGCGGAGCCTGCCCCAGCTGACGGATGCCTTTGCACAGGAGCAGGGCTTCGAGGATGTGTCCCACCTGCGCCGCAGCATCATGGAGCAGGCTATCCTGCAAAAGCAGCAGGCCGCCTCCAATGCCTTTGCCGAGGCCCTGATGCAGCAGGTGGTGGCGGGCATGGAGGTACAGCTGCCCGACTCCATGGTGGAGAGCCAGCTCACCGGCATCCTTCAGGAGCTTCAGCAGCATCTGGAGAGTCAGGGCGCTTCCCTGTCCGATTACCTGCAAGCGGCGCAGCTGACCATGGACGACCTGCGGGACCACGCCCGTGAAAACGCCGTGGCTGCCGCCCGGTATGAGCTGGCTATGACGGAGATCGCCCGTCAGGAGGGCATCACTATCACTGAGGAGGAGCTGGAGGAGAAGTATCGGGAGATGGCCGCCCTCTACGGCATGACCGTTCCCCAGCTGCGGGAGCAGGTGCCTCCCGCCCGGCTCCAGCACGATCTGAAGCTGGCCAAGGCCCGTGCCGTTGTTGTGGACTCCGCCCTGCGGAAGTAACCCCCGCACACTTTCCCACGACACACCGTAGCCCCGCACATAAAAAAGCACTCCCGGAGGATACAAATGCGTCCTCCGGGAGTGTTCTTTTCATTTCCGGTGCTTACTTCTTATACGGCACGTGCCAGATGGTATCGGCATAGTCCGCCACCGACCGGTCGGCGGAAAAGATACCGCTGCGGGCGATGTTGTGCAGACTCATGCGGTTCCATTTCTCCCGATCCCGGTAGGTGTCCGTCACCCGCTGGGATGCGGCGCAGTAGGAGGCGAAGTCCGCCAGCAGCAGATACTGATCCGCCGGGCAGTCCACACCGAACAGCAGCCTCTGGTACAGATCCTCGTAGCTGACGCCATCCCGGAACCCGGCCTTCAGCTGATCCAGCGCCCGGCGCAGCACTGGGTCACGTGTATACAGCAGATACGGGTCATAGCCCCGGCTCATGTGGGAGGCCTCCTCCGCCGTCAGGCCAAAGAGGAACATATTCTCGTCCCCCAGCACCTCGTGCATCTCCACGTTGGCACCGTCCAGCGTGCCGATGGTCAGTGCGCCGTTCATCATGAACTTCATGTTGCCGGTGCCGCTGGCCTCCTTGCCGGCGGTGGAGATCTGCTGACTCACCTCGCTGGCGGGCATCAGCATCTCCGCCATGGAGACCCGGTAATTCTCCAGAAATACCACCTGCAGCTTCCCCTTGCAGATGGGGTCGTTGTTCACCTGATCCGCCAGAGAGTTGATGAGACGGATGATGCGCTTGGCTACGGCATAGCCGGGAGCGGCCTTGGCCCCGAAGAGGAAGGTCTGTGGTGGGAAGTCCATGTCCGGGTCGTCCTGCAGCTGCTGGTACAGGGCGATGATGTGCAGTACGTTCAGCAGCTGCCGTTTATACTCGTGAAGCCGCTTCACCTGCACGTTGAAGATAGCGTCCGTGTTCAGCTGCACCCCTTGCTGTCGGCGGGCCCACCGGGCAAAGGTCTCCTTGTTGCAGCGCTTGATCTCCTCCAGCCGGGCCAGCACCGCCCCATCCTCAGCATAGGGGTCCAGTTCCTGCAAATGGCCCGCATGGGTCAGATAACCGTCCCCGATGAGCTCCCGGATCAACCCGTCCAGACCGGGGTTGATCTGGCTGAGCCAGCGGCGATGATCCACGCCGTTGGTGACGTTCTTGAACTTCTCCGGCTCCATTCGGCAGGCGTCCCGGAACACATCATGGCGCAGGATATCCGAGTGCAGAGCGGACACGCCGTTGATGGCCATACCGCCGGCGATGCAGAGGTTGGCCATCCGCACCACGCCGTCCCAGATGACCGCCATCTTGGCGGTCTTTTCGGGGTCGTGATAGAAGCTCTCCACCTTCTCCTGCCAGCGGCGGGCGATCTCCTGCAAAATCTGCCAGACACGGGGCAGCAGCGTCTCAAACAACTGCTGGGGCCAGCACTCCAGCGCCTCCGCCAGCACCGTGTGGTTGGTGTAGGCCACGGAGCAGGTGGTAATGTGCCACGCCTCGTCCCAGGAAAGGCCCGCATCGTCCACCAGAATACGCATCAGCTCCGGGATCACCAGCGCCGGATGGGTGTCGTTGATCTGGATGACGTTCTTCTCGTGGAAGTTTTTCAGGGTGCCGTAGGTCTGGATGTGCTGCCGGGTGATGGACTGCATGGTGGCCGAAACGAAGAAATACTGCTGCTTCAGCCGCAGGGACTTGCCCTCATAGTGGTTGTCCTCCGGATACAGCACCTTGGAGATGACGTCCGCCATGGCCCGCTCCTCCCCGGCCCGCAGGTACTGCCCCTCGCTGAACAGCTTCATGTCGATGGGCTTGGGACTCTTGGCGTCCCACAGCCGTAGGGTGTTCACCTGTTGGGTATCGTACCCGGCGATCTCCATGTCGCACGGCACCGCCAGCACACGGGTATAGTCCTCATGCACCACCATCAGGTGGCCGTTATCCCATCGGGTGCGGACCTTGCCGCCGAAGTGGACCTCCTCCGTCTCCTGCGGCTTGGGCATGAGCCATGCATCGCCCAGATTCTTCCAGTCGTCGGGCAGCTCCACCTGCTGGCCGTCCACGATCTTCTGCTTGAAGATACCCAGCTCGTAGCAGATGGAGTAGCCGGTGGCGGGGATCTCCAGCGTGGTCATGCTGTCCAGATAGCAGGCTGCCAGACGGCCCAGACCGCCGTTGCCGAGACCGGCATCCGGCTCCATGTCGAAGATGTCCGCCGCCTTGAAGCCCAGCGCCTCCACGGCCCCTGTCAGCGGCTCCAGCAGCTCCAGATTGTAGGCGTTCTTCATCAGGCTGCGTCCCATGAGAAACTCCATGGACATATAGTGGACCTTCCGCTTCTCCTGACTGTCCACCTCCTCACGGGTACGCACCCCCCGCTCGGCCATGATATCCCGCAGCACCAGAGCGCAGGCCTTCATGATCTCTCCGTCGGTGGCCTGCTTCTCCGTGCAGCCGTAGTTCAGCCGCAGCTTCTGCACGATGGCCTCCTGCAATGTTTCCTTCGTATAAGTCATAAATATCCTCCTGTATTGCATCCGGGACTTACCGCCCCAGCAGCTTTCCATAAATATTCCGGTAGGCCCCGGCGCTGCGATCCCAGCTGAAATCGCCCTCCATGCCCCGCCGCCGCACCATGCGGAAGCCCTCTGCATCGCCGTGGTACAGGCCCACCGCCTGCCCGACGGTGTCCAGCATGGCCCCGGCGTCGTAGGCGGCAAAGACATAGCCGTTGCCGTCGGGCTGCCCCACCTGACAGGACCGGACGGTGTCGTTGAGACCGCCGGTCTGCCGGACGATGGGTACAGCACCATAGCGCATGGCGATCATCTGCGACAGGCCGCAAGGCTCGCTCTTAGAGGGCATCAGAAACAGGTCGCTGCCGGCATAGATGCGGCGGGACAGGCCTTCGTTGTAGCCGATCCAGGCACACAGCCGTCCCGGGTAGCGGTTCTGAGCGTGGCGGAAGAAATTCTCATATCCACCGTCACCGCTGCCCAGCACCACCAGCTGACAACCGGTGGCCATGATGCCATCCAGCGCCTGACACACCAGATCCACGCCCTTGTGTCCCACCAGCCGGGTCACCATAGAGAGGACCGGTGTCCCCTCCTCCTGAGCAAGGCCCAACTCCTGCTGAAGTGCCGCCTTGCATAAGGTCTTCCCCTTCGGCTCCGCCGCCGTGTATCGGGCGGGCAGATCGGGGTCGCACTCCGGGTCATAGCTCACCATATCGATGCCGTTGAGCACGCCGGAGAATTTCCACTGGATGCTGCGCACCACGCTGTCCAGTCCGGCGGCATAGGCGCTCTCCCGCAGCTGGGCGGCGTAGGTGGGGCTGACGGTGGTCACGGCGTCCGCCGTCACCATGGCCCCCTTCATGAGGTTCACGCACCCATCCATCTGTAGAACGCCGCTCTCGTACCAGTCTCCCCGGTTCAGGCCGAAAAGATCCTCCACCGTGTCGGCGCCGTACTTGCCCTGATACTCGATGTTGTGAATGGTGAACACGGTGGAAACGTTTTCAGCCACAGTTTTCAAGTAAATCGGCACCAGTGCAGTCTGCCAGTCGTTGCAGTGGATCACCTCCGGCCGCCACTCCAGCATGGGAAGCACCGACACCACCGCCTTGGAAAAGAAGGCAAACCGCTCTCCATCGTCCATCTGGCCATACAGCGCCCCACGGCGGAAGTACCGCTCGTTATCCAGAAAATACCAGACGACGCCCCGATACTCCAGCGAGAACAGGCCGCAATACTCATGCCGCCACGCCAGGTCCACATAGGTATAGCCGTGCCAGCGCATTTTCTCTCTCCATGCGTCCGAAACTTGCCCGTACAGCGGCAGGATCACCGCCGCACGATCCCCACCGGCAGCCACCGCCGGCGGGAGACTTCCCAGCACATCCGCAAGGCCTCCGGTCTTGCAGAAGGGAGCCGCCTCGCTGGTCACATATAAGATATCCATGCCGTTACCTCCTTGCACCCCCTCCCCGCAGCCTGCGGGGAGGGACGTGATTCGTTTATACGGTGGCGTTGCGGGCCACCACCACGGGATAGCTTTCGTCTCCGATGAGGGTGCGTCCCTCCCGGATGGTCACAGCCTTGTCGGCAATGACGCAGCGCAGGGTGGCATCCTTTTTCACCACCGTGCCCTTAAAGAGCACGCAGTTCTCCACCTGCGCTCCCTTCTCTACCCGGACACCCCGAAACAGAATGCAGTTTTTCACGCTGCCCTGAATATCGCAGCCATCGGCAATGAGGGAGTTCTCGCACACCCCGGCAGGGTCCAGATACGCCGGAGGCGCATCGTTCTCCTTGGCCAGAATGGGTCGCCGGGGATCGAACAGCAGCCGCTGCTGCGCCGGGTCCAGCAGCTCCATGCTGCGGCGGTAGTAGGTCTGTACCGTATCGATACGGGCGGCATACCCCTGCCACACATAGGCGTGCAGATGCAGCCGATCCTTCTGATCCTGCAAAATGTGGTGGCGGAAGCTGTACCGGTTGTGGGCCATGCACTCCTCCACCAGCTGCACCAGCAGCTCCCGCCGCAGGATGCACACGTTCAGGCAGCGGTAACCCGCCGGGGTGTGGACGTCGTAGGCCACATCCACGATGCGGCCCTGTTCATCCATCTCCAGATAGGTATCGCTGGGGTCGCCGGGCTCCGCCGTACAAACCTCCGTCAGGTCGGCCCCGGAGGTGATGTGCTCCTGCAATACCTGCTCCAGCGGCAGATTGATGACCAGATCGCTGTCTGCCAGCACCACATACTCCTGCCGGATCTCCCGCAGGTACTCCAGCACGCAGCCCAGTGCCTCCACCTTTCCCCGGAAGCGTCCGGCGGAGTTGCGGCTCTCGGCATAGGCGAAGGCCGGCAGCAGCGTCAGCCCGCCCCGATTACGGCTCAGATCCCAGCTGCGGCCGTTGCCCAGATGATCCAGCATACTCTGGCACTTGCCGTGCATGATGACGCCCACATCGTGGATCCCGGCGTTGACCATGTTGGAGAGCATAAAGTCCACCACCCGGTAGTTGCCGCCGAAGGGCATGGAGCCGGGGATGCGGTGGGCGATCAGGTCCCCCAGCCCCGTGGGCTTTCCGTAAGAAAAGATGATGCCGTGCATGGTGTGGTTCATGCCTTCACCTCCCCGTGATGCCGGTCCAGCAGAGTCTTGGCGGGGACGATCTCCCCGTCCCCTATCACGGTACCGGGTCCCAGCACCGCCACGCCCCAGTCATCCGGATCCTGTGCCGTCTCCGGCGGAGCGCCCACCTGAGCGTCCCTACCGATACGGCAGTTCTCACCCACGATGGCGTACTGCACCACGGCTCCCGACTCCACCACGGCGCCGGGCATCAGCACGGAGTAAGAGACGACGGCCCCCTCCCCCACCTGGGTGTTGTAGCTGAGGACGCTGTTCTTCACCTCGCCCAGCACCTCGCAGCCCTTGGCCACGGCGCTGTTGCCGATGTCCGCCTTGGGCCCAACATAGGCCGGGGGACAGGAGGGCGTGCGGCTGTAAATAGGCCACCGGCGATCCAGCAGGTTCAGTCCGGAGCCGGGACTCAGCATATCCATGTTGGCGTCCCACAGGGACACCAGCGTCCCCACGTCCTTCCAGTAGCCGTCAAAGCGCCATGCGGTCATCCGCTCCCCCGCCGCCAGCATGGCGGGGATGATGTTCTTGCCGAAGTCGTTTTCCGAGGTGGGGTCCGCCTCGTCGGCCACCAGATACTCCCGCAGCTTGCTCCATGTGAAGATATAAATACCCATCGACGCCAGATTGCTCTTGGGCTCCTTGGGCTTTTCGGCAAACTCCGTGATGCGGTCCTCCCCGTCCACCGACATGATACCGAAGCGGCTGGCCTCCGCCCACGGCACCTCCATCACGGCGATGGTGCAGGCAGCCCCGGTCTCCTTATGGCGGCGCAGCATCACGGCATAGTCCATCTTATAGATGTGATCGCCGGAGAGTACCGCCACATACTCCGGGTCGTACAGATCCACGAAGCCGATATTCTGATAGATGGCGTTGGCCGTCCCCTTGTACCAGCTGGCGCCGGTGGCGCTCTGGTAGGGCGGCAGAATGTGAACGCCGCCGTCCAGCCGGTCCAGCTCCCACGGCTGACCGTTGCCGATGTAGCTGTTGAGCTCCAGCGGCCGGTACTGGGTCAGCACGCCCACAGTGTCGATACCGGAGTTGGCGCAGTTGGACAGGGGAAAATCAATGATGCGGAACTTCCCGCCAAAGGGTACCGCAGGCTTTGCCATGTCGCCGGTAAGCACATACAGCCGGCTCCCCTGTCCGCCGGCCAGAAGCATGGCGACACATTCTTTTTTCATGTCCGTCCCTCCGTTCCGTTTTTCGATTCTGCGGGCCGCCTGGACCGGCCCTTGAGGATCACCCCGCCCAGCGGCGGGATCCTGATCCTCAGGGACCTTTCCCGCCCGTGGGAGGGAACGTCCTCCACGGTCAGCAGCCCCTCATTGCACACACCGGAGCCGCCCCACTGGAGGCTGTCGGTGTTGAACACCTCTTCATAATACCGCTTGCCCCCCGGCACGCCGAAGCGGTAGTCCTCCCACGCCTCCGGGGAGAAATTCACCGCACAGACCAGCTCATGGCCCGCCCGATCCCGCCGCAGGAACACGATGACGTTGCTGCGGTTGTCATCGGCCACCAGCCACTCGAAGCCATTCCAGTCGCTGTCGTTCTCCCACAGGGGCCGGTTTTTCCGATAAAAGCGGTTCAGCTCCCGGATACATTCATGAGTCCGGCGGCAGTCCTCCTGCTCCAGCAGATACCAGTCCAGCTGTCCGGCGAAATCCCACTCGTGCCATTGGGCCAGTTCCGTCCCCATGAAGGTCAGCTTCTTGCCGGGGTGTGCCAGCAGGTACAGGTAAAAGCCCCGCACCCCCGCCAGCTGCCGCCAGTCGTCGCCGGGCATCTTCCCCCGGAGGGAGCCCTTCATGTGAACCACCTCGTCGTGGGACACCGGCAGCACGAACCGCTCCGAGAAGGCGTACACCATGGAGAAGGTCACATCCTTGTGGTGGTACTGGCGGAACCACGGATCCATTTTCAGATAGTGGCAGATGTCGTTCATCCACCCCATGTTCCACTTGAGGTCGAAGCCCAGACCTCCCTCCTCTACGGGCCATGTGACCTTGGGCCACGCCGTGGACTCCTCCGCCGCCGTCAGGGCCGGCGGATCCATGGCGGCGGCCATCCGATTCAGATCCTGCAAAAAGGAGATGGCCTCCAGATTCTCATGGCCGCCGTAGACATTGGGCCGCCACTCCTGCCGGTCATAGTCCAGATACAGCATAGACGCCACGGCATCCACCCGCAGGCCGTCCATGTGGTACTCCCGCAGCCACCACGCCGCCGAGGACAGCAGGAAGCTCCGCACCTCGCCCCGGCCGAAGTCAAAGACCCGTGTCCCCCATCCGGCGTGCTCCCGCTTCAGGGGGTCGCCGTACTCGTACAGGCAGGTGCCGTCGAAATCGATGAGCCCGTGCTCATCCTTGCAGAAGTGGGCCGGCACCCAGTCCAGGATCACGGCGATCCCGGCCCGATGCATCCGATCCACGAAATATTTCAGGTCCTCCGGGGTGCCGTAGCGGGCGGTGGGTGCAAAATACCCCACACACTGATACCCCCACGAGTCATCCAGCGGATACTCCGTCACCGGCAGCAGCTCCACGGCGTGATAGCCCATGTCCCGAACATAAGGGGCCAGCCGGTCCGCCAGCTGCCGATAGGTGAGAAAGCTGCCGTCCTCCTGCCGCTGCCAGGAGCCGGGATGCACCTCGTAGATGTTGAGTGGCCCCTCCCACAGAGGCTCCCGGCGGCGCTTTTCCCTCCATGCCGCATCCCGCCACGGATAGGGTGCCATCTCCCACAGACGGCTGGCGTTCGCCGGACGCAGCTGGCTGTAAACGCCGTAGGGATCCGCCTTCCACCGGGTGCGCCCATCGGCGCCCTCCACCACATATTTATAGGACTGCCCCACTTGGGCCTGCGGCACCGTGGTCTCCCAGATGCCCTCCGGCCAGCGGTTCATGGCAAGGCCCTGCCAGTCGCTGAAGTCCCCCGCCACCCGGACGCTCCGAGCATTGGGGGCATAGACCCGGAAGCACCAGCCCTCCGCCGTGCGGTGTGCGCCCAGCAGAGACTGCGTCTCCTGCCAGCTGCCCTCGAAAAACCGTTTCAGACCGCCTTCCATGCTCTCCCCTCCGTCTCTGGGGCAGGCGCAAACTCCCCTACCCCACCTTTGTGGGCTTATTTTACTCCAATCCCCTCCCCCCGTCAAGCGCCGGTGGCCGTCAAGACACCATTTCTACGAATCCCACAACGAAAAAGCGCACGGGCTATCCCGTGGGCTTTTTTCAGCCCTTTCCGCAGCTTATGAAAGCCTCTTCCAACCATCCGATGCGTTCTTGCGGCGGCCGCCCGGATATGCTATACTCTCCTTATCACCGATGTACATCTCCACCATGAAAGGAGCCCTCCATGCTGACCATCCGCAGAGCCGCTGCCGCCGATCAGCCGCAGCTTATGGCCATCTATCGCACGGCGCAGGAATATATGCTGCAAACCGGAAATCCCACCCAGTGGGGCCGCTCCTATCCGTCGCCGGAGCTGATCCGCTCCGATATCGCTCAGGGCATCTGCCGGGTCCTTAGCGATGAAGCCGGGATACATGGGGTGTTTGCGCTGCTGGATACCCCCGAGCCTACCTATTCCCGGATAGAGGGTGCCTGGCGGAACGACGCCCCCTACCTCACCATCCACCGTCTGGCCGGGGACGGCCGGACACACGGTCTCTTCCGCTGTGCTGCGGACTACTGCAAGGCCATTTCCCGGAATGTCCGAGCGGATACCCACGCCGACAACCGCACCATGCAGCATTTGCTGGAGGAGAACGGCTTCCTCCCCTGCGGCACGATCCATGTGCGGGACGGAACGCCCCGGCTGGCATACCATTGGACGGCAGACCGCCCGTGACCTGTACGCCATCCACCGCCTTGCGGCCCCAGCACTCCCCCCATACAGCACGCAAAAAGGCCCGGCGCATGATGCGCCGGGCCTTCTCATCACTGTTTCTGCTGCAGGTCAGCCGCTTACTCCTGATCCTCATCTTCGGCATCCGCCAGATCGCTCAGGTCGAACTCCAGCTTCTCGCCGCAGTTGGGGCAGCGGATCTCGCCGCTCTCCAGCGTGTCCTCGTCGAACACGATCTCCTCCTCGCAGACGGGGCAGGTGGTCTCGAAGTACTCCTCGTCGTCATCCTCGTCCTCGTCATACTCGTCGTCATCGTCCTCCAGCTCGTAGAGGGCCTCCTCCACCTCGCACAGGTCGTCGCTGACGGCGTCCAGACCGTCCTCCACGTCGCACAGCTCGTCCTCCAGATCCTCGAACTTCCCGGACATATCGTCCAGCACGTCGATGATGGCGGCAATGAGCTTGCCCTCCTTGGACTCGGTGTCCAGAGCCAGCCCCTCGGCCAGACCCTTCAGATACGCTACCTTCTCAGAAATCTCCATGTTTGTTCTCCTTTCTAAGTACGGTGGTCCTTTCCTTACTTGGCCCGGCCGATGTACTCGCCGGTACGGGTGTCGATACTGATCTTATCACCGATGTTGATGAACAGGGGCACCTTCACCTCAGCGCCGGTCTCCACGGTGGCGGGCTTGAGGGTGTTGGTGGCGGTGTTGCCGGCCAGACCGGGCTCGGTCTCGGTGACCTCCAGATCCATGAAGTTGGGACACTCCAGACCAAAGACGCTGCCCTTGTAGCTCAGCACCTTGCAGACGGTGTTCTCGGTGACGAAGCGGAAGGCATCGCCCAGAATATCCTTGTTCAGGGGGACCATGTCATAGGTCTCCTGATCCATGAAGTAGTACAGGTCGCCGTCGTTGTAGCTGTAAGCCATGTCCTTGCGCTCCACAAAGGCCTCCTCGAACTTAGCAGTAGGGTTGAAGGAAGTCTCGGTGACGGCGCCGGTCACCACGTTCTTCATCTTGGTGCGGACGAAGGCAGCGCCCTTGCCGGGCTTGACGTGCTGGAACTCCACGACCGTCATGATCTTGCCCTCGTACTCGAAGGTCTTGCCGTTTCTGAAATCACCGGCGGTAATAGTTGCCATAGTTGTATCCTCCCATATTATGAGAAAATCTCCTTCTGTGGGAGCATTTCCTCGGATTCATGAATTAGCACAGCGGTTATATTTTACATGATATGTCCCGTTTTGGCAAGGGCTTTGCCATATTTTTTCCCGCTTTCCGGGGAAATTATGTGTGCCGGCGGCGGCAGACGGCCTTAAAGGGCGCCTGCAAGGCGTGGAGCACCCGGTTCCATGCGCCCTTCGGCCCTCCGGCAGGCTCCACCATCAGAGCCAGTACCCCCGCCAGATTGGCCCCCAGCATATCCGTCAGCAGCTTATCCCCCATCATGGCCGTCTCGGCGGCGGTGGCCCCGGCCTGCTCCATGGCCCGGTGAAAGCCTGTGGTCCGGGGCTTCTGTGCATGACCCACATAGGGGATGCCCAGCTCCCGGCAAAAGGTCTCCACCCGGTGGGAGGAGCGGTTGTTGGACAGGATCATCACCTGCACCCCGCCTTCCTCCATGCGGCGCAGCCACTCCCTTACCCGGTCGTCCGGGTGAGGGACGTACTTAGGAGCCAGCGTATAGTCCAGATCGCTCAGCAGCAGACGGATACCCCGCTGCCGCAGATACTCCGGGGTGATCTCCTCATAGGTTTCAAACAGCCGATCCGGCACCAGTGATACTCGCATACATCCGCTCCTGCCTACATAGTCTGCCTATGGCATCCACGGGCAGAGGAGAACGCTTCCGCATCATTCCGGGCCTCCTCTCTGCCTGTCAGCGCTATCATACCATGAAATCCGCCGGATGACAAGGGGGACTGAACATGACGCTGTATCTCACCGCCGCACCGGACCGGCTGGCGCAGGCCAGAGCCGCCACGGCCCAGCTGGCCCATGCGGCCTACCGTATCGGGCTGGGCTCCCAGCTGCTGGCAGCGCCCCTCCCGGCGGCGCTGCGGGGTGGCCTGATGGTGGTATCTGACCGGCAGGCCCCGGCAGTGGAGCAGCCGGAGCCGCTGGCCCGTCAGCTGGTGCGGGTGTGTCTGCGGCGGGGCTTTTCCGGGGTGGTGCTGGATCTGGAGGAGCTGCCGGAGGGCCGGTGGGCGGAGGATCGGGCGGCCCTGATCCGGCAGCTGGCGCCGCTGCTTGGGGTCTACGGCCGCCGCCTCTATGTGCCGGAGATCTACGCCGCTGCCTCGCCGGAGACGGTAGTGCTGCTGTGTACCGCCCTCTCCGGCGGTAGCCTGCAGGGTCGTCTGGAGGAGACCTGCGCCGCCTACGGCGCTCAGCGGCTGGCGCTGGATCTGGAGCGGCTGATGATGGACTTCCCCCTGCCCTGCCCCAGCGGCGAGGGGATACGGCTGAGCCGGGAGGAGCTGGCCATACGGATGCAGGGGCGGTCCGTGTTCTACGCCGAGGATCTGTGCGCCCGGTACTTCACCTATCGCCGGGGCGGCCAGACGCACTTCGTTCTCTTTGACGATGCCGGGACACTGAGGCGGAAAATGGAGATGGGCCAAGTACTGGGCATCCGGGAGGGGTTCGTGATGCTGCCGGAGGTGGAGGACCTCACCCAATTTCTCTTCACCGGGGAAGGCTGACGCATCGAAAATCTGAAAAAACGAAGGTCTGAGCAGATGCTCAGACCTTCGCAGTGAGATCAATAATATCTCTTGTTTCTGTTCTTGCGGGCAGCCTCGGACTTCTTGCGGCGCTTCACGCTGGGGCTTTCGTAGCACTCTCTCTTACGCACCTCAGCCAGAACGCCAGCCTTCGCACAGCTTCTCTTGAAACGCTTCAGAGCGCTATCCAGGGACTCGCCTTCCTTGACGTGTACTTCGGACATCTATTTTTCCCTCCCTCCGATGCACCCGGCTATTTCCAGGGTGCTCTTTAAGAGCCACTATACATGACTTTAACAGGGGATATTATACCGGGAAGTATGGTACTTGTCAAGGCATTTTCAGAAAAAACGGCGGGAATTGCGAAAAAAGTCCCGCCTGTCGATACAGGCGGGACTTGCATTCAAAACGGTACTGATTTAGCCATTTATTGCAGTGCCGTCAATGGCCAGTTTACCGGTGGTGCCGGGAACAAAGCGTCCGTACAGCTCGTTCTGACCGGCAGGAGCGGTCTTGCTGTCCTGTGCAAGGGTATTGCCGGTAGAAACGGTATGGTTGATGGTGACCTCGCCAACATTGGCCGTACCCACCACTACGCCGACACGCCAGCCACCATCATCCGTGGAGTGCAGTTTGGTATTCGTCACCGTGCAGTCGGTGATGGAGTGATAGGTGGCGGGGTTTGCACCGGCGTGACCGATGATACCGCCCACAGAGCCTTTGGCCGTGATTTCGCAGTTATCCACAGAGCATTTGGTGATGGTCACATAGGTATCCACCGGACCGTCATTGGGTTTGTTATAGCCGGAGGACCAGCCCACAAGGCCACCCACACGAGCGCCAGCGGTGCTGGTGATGGTGGAATTGGTCAAATGGCAGTTGACCAGATCGATTTTCGGCATGGAATCCACATTGCAGATGAATGCACCGATGCCCTGCGTATTGGTGCTGTCGTTGATGGTCATCTTATCCAACGTCAGATCCTTGATCACGATACCGGAGGTACCGGCAAAACCGCCGGCGAACAGAGCGTTGTTCAGGCCGGAGATGGTATGGCCGTTGCCCTCCACCGTAATGACACCGGCGCCACGATAACCATCCACCGTAATGGGCGTCCAGGTCTCGCCCTCTGCCAGCGTGATATCCTGGTTGATGATGACCTTGTTGTCGCCGGAGCCTGCATCCGTGAGGGTGGTCAGTGCCGTTCTCAGCTCCTCAGCCGTTGCAACGGTAACGGTGGTGGGTACCTTTTCGGGATACTCGGCAGCGTTATCGTACCTGTTGTTGAAGCTGTCGCTCTCTACGGTGTCCTGCGTAGCCACCACGGTGATGGTGATGTTCTTGAGCTCCTTGCCCATGTAATCATTGCCTGCGGTGGTAGCCATCGTACCGGTGAGGGTGATCAGACCGGTCGATGCCTTAGCCGTACCCTTGGCGGTCAGGTGACCTTCCTGATTGATGTCAAAGGCAGCTCCATCCGCCGTCTTATAGGTAAAGGTGATGACCTTCAGCAGGCCAGAGTCACCCTCCAGCCCGGTAACAACGATTTTGTACTTCAGGGCCAGATTGCCCTTGTTGACGATCTGGAAGGGGGTCAGCTCATAGGTGCAGCCCGGCTCCCACAGAACCTGTTCACCCTCGGCCCCTTCGGCCTTGACCCAGCTCAGGTTTGTAACGGGCTTGCCATTTTCATCCTGAATCTCGATGTCCAGATTACCGGCCTGGATCTTGTTGACACCCGTGCTTGCGGTGTCGGTGAACCATGCAAAGGTAGCGCCTACCAGCATGGCCAGGCACAAGACCATGGCCATGACGCTGCCCAGCAAGGCCCGTTTGGTGGACTTGCGATTTGTCATGATATCTTCCTCCTATTTTCTTGTGCGTGACCGATGGAGCGCTTGCACAGGGAGTGTTCCTTATCGTTTCAGGCGAAACGATAACCGCCCATGGGCGGTTCGTCACACTGTCTATACGCGCATATTAGCACTCCTTACGGCAAATTGCAAGAGGGAACGCCAATTTTCATCGATTTGACGCAAATATTTGCAGTGTGCTTATGCAGCATTACATAAAATACCACATTTCACGGGGGAAAGGGGGATTTTTTCGGGCAGAAAAAGCGCCGCCTCCCTTCGTGGGAGGCGGCGCTTCTGCGTTTTTACTTGGCGGGCTTGACGATGAGGTTGATGAGCTTATTCTTCACCAGAATGGTCTTAACGACCGTCATGCCGTCGGCGGCCTTCTGAACCTTATCCAGCGCCAAAGCGGCGGCCTTCACCGTCTCCTCGTCGCTGTCCATGGCCACGGTAACGGTACCCTTGAGCTTGCCGTTGACCTGCACGGCCATCTCCACGTGGGAGTCCACGGTCTTGGACTCATCCCAAGTGGGCCAAGGCATCTGCATGGCCATCTTGCCGGTCTTGGCGGCGTAGCCGGTGAGCTCCCACATCTCCTCCACCATGTGGGGGGCGAAGGGAGAGAGCATCAGCATCAGCTGCTGCAGGTCGCCACGGGTCAGGCCGGAAGCGTAGAACTCGTTGACCATGGCCATGAGGGCGGCAATGGCGGTGTTCATCTTCAGGTCGTCGATGTCGGTGGTAACCTTCTTGATGGTCTTGTGGATGATGGAGGCGTTCTTCCCGGAGATCTCATCGCTGTCCTGCGCCAGCTCCATGAGGTTCCAGCAGCGATCCAGGAAGCGTTTGGAGCCCTTGACGGCCTCGTTGGACCATGTGACGGCCTTCTCGAAGTCACCGATGAACATGATGTGCAGACGCATGGTGTCGGCGCCGTACTGGGCCACGATATCGTTGGGATTGACCACGTTGCCGCGGGACTTGGACATCTTCTCGCCGCCCTCGCCAAGGATCATGCCGTGGCTGGTGCGCTTGGCGTAGGGTTCCTTGGTGGGAACCACACCGATGTCATAGAGGAACTTATGCCAGAAGCGGGAGTACAGCAGGTGCAGAGTGGTATGCTCCATACCGCCGTTGTACCAGTCCACGGGGCTCCAGTAATCCAGTGCATCCTTGCTGGCCAGAGCCTTGTCGTTGTGGGGGTCCATATAGCGCAGGAAGTACCAACTGGAGCCGGCCCACTGGGGCATGGTATCCGTTTCCCGCTTGGCGGGGCCGCCGCAGCAGGGGCAGGTGGTGTTGACCCAATCGGTCATCTTGCTGAGGGGGCTTTCGCCGTCATCGGTGGGCTCGTAGCTCTCCACCTGCGGCAGCACCACAGGCAGCTGCTCCTCCGGCACCGGAACCCAGCCGCACTTCTCGCAGTTCACCAGAGGGATGGGCTCGCCCCAGTAGCGCTGGCGGGAGAACACCCAGTCACGGAGCTTGAAGTTCACCTTCTCCTTGCCGAAGCCCTGCTCCACCACATATTTCTTCATGGCGGGGATGGCCTCCTTGACGGTCATACCGTTGAGGAAGCCGGAGTTGACCATGATGGCGCTGTCATCCTTGGCCACAAAAGCCTCCTTGGTGACATCGCCGCCCTGCACCACCTCGATGATGGGCAGGCCGAACTTCTTGGCAAACTCCCAGTCACGCTGATCGTGGCCGGGGACGCCCATGACCACGCCGGTGCCGTAGCCCATGAGGACGTAGTCTGAGACGAACAGGGGCAGCGGCTTGTGGGTGACGGGATTGATGGCCTCGACACCCACAAGCCGGACGCCAGTCTTTTCCTTGTTCAGTTCACCACGCTCGAAGTCGGACTTGCGGGCGGCCTCCTCCTGATAGGCGGCCACGGCATCCCAGTTCTTGATGTGGGGCTGCCAGCTCTTCAGCAGGGGATGCTCCGGGGAGATGACCATATAGGAGGTGCCGAACAGGGTATCGGCACGGGTGGTATAGACGGTGACCTCGTCGCCGATGTTGGTCTGGAAGGTGATCTCGGCTCCGGTGGAACGGCCGATCCAGTTGCGCTGCTGGATCTTGACACGTTCGATGTAGTCCACGTCCTCCAGATCGTCCAGCAGACGCTGGGCGTAGGCGGTGATCTTCAGCATCCACTGGCTCTTCTCCTTGCGGATGACCTCGCTGCCGCAGCGCTCGCAGACGCCGTTGACCACTTCCTCGTTGGCCAGCACGCACTTGCAGCTGGTACACCAGTTGACGGGCATGGTGGTCTTATAGGCAAGGCCACGCTTGAACATCTGCTGGAAGATCCACTGGGTCCACTTGTAGTAGCTGGGGTCGGTGGTGTCGATGCAGCGGTCCCAATCAAAACCGTAGCCCAGCATTTTCAGCTGGCTGGTGAAGTTGGCGATGTTCTGCTTGGTGACGATGGCGGGGTGGATATGGTTCTTGATGGCGTAGTTCTCCGTGGGCAGGCCGAAGGCATCAAAGCCGATGGGGTACAGGACGTTGTAGCCCTCCATGCGCTTTTTGCGAGTGACGATATCCATGGCCGTAAAGGGGCGGGGATGGCCCACGTGCAGTCCCTGACCGGAGGGGTAGGGGAACTCGATGAGGCCGTAGAACTTGGGGCGCTTGTCCCCGGTGACGGCGGCGTAGGGCTTGGTCTCCTCCCACCGCTTCTGCCACTTTTTCTCGATGGCAGCAAAATCGTACTTCATGTCGTTTTCTCCTTTTATGTTACAGTCTTTTCCTGACAAAACAAAAGCCCCCGACCGCTGCTGCGGTCAGGGGCGAAGCAACTCGCTGTACCACCCTGCTTCCGTGATGAGGTTCTCCCCCCTCACGCTCAGGCGGCTTTAACGCAGGCCATACGTCCCGCCCTGTTCAGGCAGGAGGCTCCGGGGCCAGTACAGCAAGGCACCTCCGCCGACTCACACCATACGTCGGCTCTCTTGGGGGCAGGTCTGCCTTGCCTTTTTCCCTTCATTGCTTTTGACAATACCCTTTTATGATAATATCCTTCGATGGATTTGTCAAGCGTTTAGCCGGGAATTGTTTTATTCCTTGGCGTCCACCACGCCCGTCAGATCCACCGGCGTACCGTCACGCCACAGGCGCTCCAGCCCGTAGAACTCACGGGCCTCGGCGTTAAAGACATGGACGGCGATGCAGCCGTAGTCCAGCAGCACCCACGTGCCGCCACGGTAGCCCTCCCGGTGCAGGGGATCCTCCTCCGCCTCCTCCAGCAGGACCTTCTCCACGTTATCCACCAGTGCGTTGATCTGGGTGTTGGAGGAGCCGGTGGCAATAACAAAGTAGTCCGCCAGCGTGGTCAGCTCCCCGATCTCCAGCACCTGAATTTCCTTTCCCTTTTTATCCGACAGCGCACGGGCTGCCAACAGCGCCAGTTCCTTGGCATTCTTCATTTTGCTTCACCTCTTAACAGAAAATCTCTCGCTTCCAGCGTATCATGATGCACGGGATTGCCCATGCGCTCCATCTCGTCGATGGTGTCGGACAGGCCCATCAGGAGACCCTTGTCCAAATCGTCGTATACCGCACGGCGCAGCTCGTCCACCCCCGGAAAGTCCCGATTTGGCTCGATGTAGTCCGCCAGATAGATGACCTTTTCCAGCAGGGTCATATCCGGCTTGCCGGTGGTGTGCCAGCGGATGGCCTCGTAAACGGCGTCCTTCACGCCGAACAGGTCACGGGCCACGGCGGCACCGGTCTTGGCGTGCAGCAGCTTCAGGGCGTGCTGCTCCAGTTCGTCCAGCCGAATATCGTACCTGCGGCACAGAGCCAGCTGCTGCTCCATATCCAGCTTCTTGGTGCAGTCGTGGAGGAGGGCGGCGATGCGGGCATCCGTCTCGTCGGCCCCGTAGCGCCGGGCCAGCCGGATGGCCTCCTGCTCCGTCCCCAGCACATGGGGCATCCGCTTGGGCTTTAAGAAGCTCAGGGCGATGGGCCGCAGCTCCTCCGGCGTCAGGTGCTTCAGCTCCGCATGGGTGCCGTAGAGCCGCTGGCGCAGGATGTAGCCGTACACCGCCTCCGGCAGGTACTCCCTGCCCTCCGGCAGCAGCTGCCGCAGACGGGTGGAGGAGATATCCACCACATGGGGGTTCTCCACCACCGTCACCTGCGCCCCGAAGGTCTCCTCCAGATATGTCCTCTGCCGTGCAAAGCGCTGCTGCTCCGGGTCCCCGGTGCGGCTGAAGGCCGCCACACGGGCAAGGCGCAGGATCTCCTGCGGCTCACGCCAGTCCTGCAAGGACAGGAACATATCCGTTCCCATCAGCAGCCACAGCTCATCCTCCGGGTACTGCCGGCGCAGGGTGCGGAGGGTATCCGCCGTGTAGCTCTTCCCCCGCCGCTTCACCTCCACGTCCAGCACCTGTGCAGGGCAGGACAGCTCCGCCGTGGCCAGCGTGGCCATCTCCAGACGCTGGGCGGCATCGGCGCCACCATCCGGCAGCGCCTTATGAGGCGGGATGCTGGCGGGGATCAGCAGCAGAAGGTCCAGCCCCAACTGCTGCGCCGCCGCCTGTGCCGCCGTGATATGACCCCGGTGAATGGGGTCAAAGGTCCCGCCGTAAATACCGATCTTCATATCACACGCTCTTCTTCCGGTCCTTGACCAGCTCGATCTTCCGCTTGGCCTTGTCATGCTGCATCCGATAGAGGACGAATTTGCTGCCGATGACCTGCACCACCTCGCACCGGGCGGCTACCTTCAGTTCCTCCGCCGCCTCACGGGCGGTGAGCATGGAGTTTTCCAGCACCCGGCCCTTGATGAGTTCCCGTGCCTCCAAGGCATCATTGACCTGCTTGATGAGGTTCTCCCCGATGCCGTCCTTGCCCACATGGACGATGGTATCCAGCGTGGACGCCATCCCCCGCAGCTGGGCCCGCTGCTTGCTTGTCAGTTCCATATCAGTGATTCTCCATATATTCTTTCAGTTTTTCCCCAAAGGCCCGCAGGGCCACGCCCCGATGACTGATGGCATTCTTCTCCTCCGGCGTCAGCTGGCCGAAGGTCTTTCTCATCTCCGGCACGAAGAACACCGGGTCATAGCCAAAGCCGTTCTCCCCCTGCGGGGCATAGGCGATGGTGCCGTGGCAGTCGCCCTCGGCCTCCAGCACGTCCCCGTTGGGGAAGCAGCACACCACCGACGTATGGAAGTGGGCGGCACGGGTCCCGGCTCCCCGGAGATTCTCCAGCAGCAGCCGATAGCGGGCCACATCGTCGTCCAAGCCGCCGTAGCGGGCGGAGTACACACCGGGGGCGCCGTTGAGGGCGTCCACGCACAGGCCGGAGTCGTCGGCAATGGCGGGCAGTCCGCTGGCCTGCATGACGGCCTCGGCCTTGATGCGGGCGTTTTCCGTGAAGGTGGTGCCGGTTTCCTCCGGCTCCAGCGCCAGCCCCAATTCGGACTGGAGCACTACCTCCACCCCCAGCTGGCCCAAAATGCGCTGCATCTCCGCCAGCTTGCCCTGATTATGAGAAGCCAATACGAATTTCATCACAGTACCTCCCCCAGAATGTCCTTCTCCTTACGGATCAGCTCCCGGCAACCCTTGGCGCACAGCTCCACCAGCTCCTGCTGCTCTCTGGCGGTGAAGGCCCGGCCCTCGCCGGTGCCCTGCAGCTCGATGATCTCCCCCAGCTCATTCATGACGCAGTTCAGGTCCACCATGGCCCGACTGTCCTCGCTGTACGGCAGGTCCAGCATGGGTGCATCGTCGATGATGCCGGCGGAGATGCCCGCCACGAAGTGCTTCACCGGCGTCCGGGGCAGCACCCCCTCCTCCACCAGCTTGCGGCAGGCCAGTGCCAGAGCGATGAAGCCGCCGGTAACGGAGGCGGTACGGGTGCCGCCGTCGCCCTGCAGCACGTCGCAGTCCACGGTGATGGTGCGCTCGCCCAGCAGGCGGCGGTCTACCGCCGCGCGGAGGCTGCGGCCGATAAGGCGCTGGATCTCGGCGCTGCGGCCGGAGAGCTTCAGCTTGTCGATGTCCCGGCGGGAGCGCTGGCGATTGGCACGGGGCAGCATGGAGTACTCCGCCGTCACCCAGCCGCAGCCGGGGGCCACATGGGGCGGCACCCGCTCCTCCACGCTGGCGTTACAGAGCACCACCGTGTCGCCGCAGCGGATCAGCACACTGCCCTCAGCGAATTTGATGAAGCCCGTGGTGATCTCCACCGGGCGCAGCTCATTATATTTTCGTCCATCTGCACGGGTCATATGCCTTCCTCCTCAGATAAGATCGTTGACGAATTCCCTTGCGTCAAAGGGGCGCAGGTCATCGATGCCCTCGCCAAGGCCCACGAACTTCACCGGCACCTGCAACTCCTGTGCGATGGCAATGACGATGCCACCCTTGGCGGTGCCGTCCAGCTTGGTGAGGATAATGCCCGTCAGACCCGCCGTCTCCTTGAACTGCCGGGCCTGAATGAGGCCGTTCTGGCCGGTGGTGGCGTCCAGCACCAGCAGTGTCTCCTTGGCAGCGTTGGGGGCCTCCCGGTCGATGATCTTGCGGAGCTTGGCCAGCTCCTTCATCAGGTTATCCTTGTTGTGCAGGCGGCCTGCCGTGTCGCACAGCACCACGTCCGTATTCCGGGCCTTGGCCGCCGCCAGCGAGTCAAACAGCACGGCGCCGGGGTCGGCTCCCTCGTTCTGGCGCACGATATCCACGCCGGCCCGCTCCGCCCAGATCTCCAGCTGATCGGCGGCGGCGGCACGGAAGGTATCTCCGGCGCACAGCAGCACCTTCTTGCCCTCATTCTTCAGCCGGTGGGCCAGCTTGCCGATGGACGTGGTCTTACCCACGCCGTTGACGCCGATGATGAGGGCCACGCTGGGCCGGGTAGAGAGGTCCAGCGCGGGATCGCCCACCGACAGCTTTTCCGCCAGAATGTCCCGCAGGGCGTTTTTCACGTCCTCCTCGTGGGTCAGCAGCTTGGCATAGGCCCGCTTTTTCAGCTGGGCCACGGCGTCCACCGCCGTATCCATGCCCACGTCCGCCAGGATCAGAGCCTCCTCCAGATCGTCGTAGAATCCCTCGTTGAGGGAGTCGAAGGACATGGGCTTGAGCCACGCCTCCTTGAATTTTGCAAACAGTCCCATGGCTGCTTCCTCCTTGCATCGGGCTGCCGCCCGGTTATTTGATCTTCAGCTCCTTGGCCATATCATTGAGGTTGATGGTGAGGATGCGGCTGACGCCACGCTCCTGCATGGTAACGCCGTACAGCACGTCGGCCTCCTCCATAGTGCCACGGCGGTGTGTGATGACGATGAACTGCGTCTTACCGGCGATGCGGCGCATATACCGGGCGTAGCGCACCACGTTGGCCTCATCCAGCGCCGCCTCGATCTCGTCCATGACGCAGAAGGGCGTGGGATGTACCTTCATGATAGCGAAGTACAGGGCAATGGCCACGAAGGCCTTTTCGCCGCCGGACAGCAGCGTGATGGTTTTCAGCTGCTTGCCGGGAGGCTGGACCTTGATCTCGATACCGCAGCCCAGAATGTCGTTCTCGTCCTCCAGCTCCAGCCGGGCCTTGCCGCCGCCGAACAGCTCCAGAAATGTCTCCTGAAAGCTCTCGTTGAGCAGCCGGAACTGCTGGGCGAAGATCTCCGTCATCTGGCGGGTGATCTCGTCGATGACCCCCGTCAGCTCCTCCTTGGCCTTCTCCACGTCCGTCCGCTGCTCGGAGAGGTAGGTATAGCGGGTATTCACCCGGTCAAACTCCTCGATGGCCCCGATGTTGGGAGTGCCGAGGCTCTTGATCTCCCGGTTCAACTCCCCGATGCGGCGGGTGGCCTTGGGGATACTCTCCAGCTCCATGCGTTGGCTCTGGGCTTCGGAGTGGCTCAGTTCATACCGCTCCCACAGCTTATCCAGAATATTCTTCTCCTCCATGGCGGCGGCGTTTTTCTGCTGCTCCAGCCGGGCCACCTCACGCTCCGTGTGGAGGACCTCCTCATTGCAGCGCTGCATCTCCTGATTCTGCTGGGTGCGGCGGCGCTCCAGCTCCAGCTTCTCCGCCGCCAGCGATGCCAGCTGCTCCTTCAGCTGGCCGCACTGGGTCCGCAGCTCTTCCGCCTTCTGCCGGTGGATATCCATCTCCCGGCCGGCTTCCTCATTGGACCGACGGAACCGCTCCAGCAGCGCCTCCCGCCCGGCCCGGTCGGTATGCATCTGGACCTGCAGACGCTCCAGCTCCCGGCGGCTGTGGAGTGAGGTCCCCCGCTCCGCCGCCAGCGCCGCCAGCGCCGTCTTATGCTCGGTGATCTGGCCGGAGATCTCATCTGTCCGGGTCTGTAGGTCGCTCTGCCCGGCCCGGCTCTCCTCCGCCTGACGGGACAGGCGCTCCGCCTCGCCCTCGTGGGCGGCGATCTCCTGACGCACCGCCTGCATCTGCGTCTCCTGCTCCTGTAGGCGCCGGGTCAAAGTCTCCCGCTCCTGCTGCAGGCCGTCCTGAGACAGGCGCAGATTCTCCAGCAGGATCTCATGGTGTTCCTGCCGGCCCTCCAGTGTCAGCACCTGTTGGGCTGCCGCCCGCTGCTGCTCCTTGGCCACATCCAGCTCGTACTGGGCCTTTTGCAGCTCACGACCCGTCTCCTGCGCCCGGCGGTCGGCATCCGCCAGCTGCCCACGCAGCTGCTCCAGCTGACCTGCCAGCCGCTGCAGCTCGTTGGCACGGGACAGTACACCGGCGCTGCGGCTGACGCTGCCGCCTGTCATGGAGCCGCCCCGGTTGATGACCTGCCCGTCCAGCGTCACGATACGGAAGCGGTTCTGGTACCGCCGGGCCATGGTGACGCCGCAATCCAGATCCTCCACCACCACCGTGCGCCCCAGCAGGTTCTGGAACACGCCGTCGTAGCGCTTTTCATACTGCACCAGCTCCGAGGCAACGCCCACGAAGCCGTACTCCTCCTCGATGCGGCTCTCCCGCAGCTTCTCCCCCCGGACAGCGTCCAGAGGCAGGAAGGTGGCTCGTCCGCCGTCCCGCTGCTTCAGGTAGCCGATGGCGGACTTAGCATCGTTCTGCGTGTCCACCACGATATTTTGCAGGGCGCCGCCCAAGGCGATCTCGATGGCCACGGTGTATTGCTCCTGCGTGGTCATGAGGCTGGCCACCGGGCCGTGTACGCCCCGCAGGCCGCCCTTGTCCGCCGCCTGCATCACCAGCTTCACCGCACGGGAAAAGCCCTCGTACTCCTTCTCCATCTCCGTCAGCAGGCGGATGCGATCCTCCATGGCCGCCGCCTGACGGCTCAGCTGCTCCCGCTGCTGAGCGCTTTCCTGCGCCCGGCGCTGTCGCCCGCCCATTTTCAGGCCGTGGCCCTGAATGACGTTCTCCGCCGCTGCGGCCTCCTCACGGGCCTCCTCCAGCGCCTTACGGTTCTCCGCTGCTGCGCTCTCCTCGGTTTGGCGGCGCTCCTGCAGCTGCTCCAGCTCACGGCCCACCTCCTCCAGTCGGGTGCGGGCCGCCTGAGACTGGGCCTCCAGTCCTGACAGCTGCACCCTTCCATCGGCGGCAGCCGCCGTGGCCAGCGTCTCTCTGGCCCGCAGGGCCTCCGCCTCACGGACGGCGCTGCCGGCACGCTGAGTCATGGACTGCAGCTGTTGCATCCAGCCCTCCAGCTCGCCGGTCAGCTCCTGCGTCCGGCGGTCGATCTCCTCCGTGCGCCGGGTGAGGGCATCCATCTGCCCCTGCAGATCCTCCGTGCGGCTGCTGCTGTCGGCCATCTCCCGCTCCAGCCGGGTCATGGACTCCTGATTATGATCCACCCCCGTCTGCAGCACGGCGATGGCGGCGTCCTCCTCCCCGGCAGCCGTCTCCAGTCCGGACATCCGGCCCCGGAGGGCCTCGGCCTGCATATCGTTCTGCTGCACCTGCTCCACGCAGGTCTCTGCGGCGGCATACACCTCATCCAGCGCCGCCTGCGCCCGCTGCTTATCCTGACAGGCGGACTGGTGATCCGCCTCCAGCTTCCGGGCCTTGACCTTCAGAGCCTGAAGATTTTCCAGCCACACGCTGATCTCCAGCGCCCGCAGCTCGTCCCGCAGCACCAGATACTTCTTCGCTGTCTCCGCCTGCTTCCGCAGGGGCTCCACCTGCAGCTCCAGCTCAGCGATCTTGTCGTTGATGCGGACCAGATTCTCCTCCGTCCGCTGGAGCTTGCGCTCCGACTCCTCCTTGCGGTGGCGGTACTTGCTGATGCCCGCCGCCTCCTCGAACACCTCACGGCGCTCACCGCTTTTGACGGACAGGATCTCGTCGATCTTGCCCTGTCCGATGATGGAGTAGCCCTCCCTGCCCATGCCGGTGTCCATAAACAGCTCGTTGACATCCTTGAGACGCACGGACTGGCGGTTGATGTAATATTCCGACTCCCCGCTGCGGTAGTAGCGGCGAGTGACGGCCACCTCCGCCTCGTCCCGGCCGGGGAAGATGTGCTCCGTGTTGTCGATGACCAGCGTCACCTGTGCAAAGCCCATCTGGCTGCGCTTCTCCGTGCCGCCGAAGATCACGTCCTCCATCTTGGCTCCCCGCAGCTGGCGGCTGTTCTGCTCGCCCATGACCCAGCGGATGGCGTCGGAGATATTGGACTTGCCGGAGCCGTTTGGCCCCACGATGGCCGTGATGTCCTCACCGAAGTTCAGCACCGTCTTATCAGGGAAGCTCTTGAAGCCCTGGATTTCCAAAGCCCGAAGGTACACGAGTCGCTCACCTCTTTCATGTTTGCATATAATAACTAATTTATTATAGCAGGCTATCCCCCCTGTTTCAAGCAAAATCCGCTGACGAACCGGGAAAAGCCCATCAAAGCGGCGATGGTGGTGCCATCTCCTTCCAAAAGACAACCCCCCTGACCGCCTTGCGGCGGACAGGGGGGTATGCTCGGGGAATACGGTTTACTTCACCAGCTGGCAGAACAGGTCGATCTCATCGGCCAGAGACTGGAGTCCCTGCCGCCAGAAGGCCTTATCCGTCAGGTCGATGCCTGCGATCTTGGCGGTATCCTCCACGCAGGTGACGGAGGTGGCGTGGAGCATCTTCTTATACAGCGGCACGAAGTCCTTGCCCTCCTGCTGATACTTGGCATACAGGCCACGGGCAAACAGGCCGCCGAAGGCATAGGGGAAGTTGTAGAAGCTCAGGCTGCCGCTGTAATAGTGGCCCTTGCACAGCCACATATACGGGTGCAGGCAGGTCTGATCCAGCCCGTCGCCATAGGCCTTCTTCTGGGCCTCCAGCATCATCTGGCACAGGCGGTCGGGATCCAGGAACTCCTCCGGCCGGGCGGCAAACACGGCGGACTCGAACAGATACCGGGAGTAGATGTCGCAGATGATCTGGCAGGCGTCGGACAGCTGACTCTCGATCAGAGCCAGCTTCTCGTCATCGCTCTCGGCGGCGTCGATAGCAGCGCTGACGGTGAGCACCTCGTTGAAGGTGGAGGCCGTCTCTGCCACGGGCATGGTGTACTCCTGGCACACCAGCGGGTGGGAGAACACCTGCTGATCGTGGAAGGCATGGCCCAGCTCATGGGCCAGCGTCACAATATCACCGAAGGCGCCGTCGAAGTTGGTGAGCACCCGGCTCTGTCTAGCGCTGGGGACACCGCAGTCAAAGGCACCGCCCACCTTGCCGTTACGGGGATAGAAGTCGATCCACGCCTCGTCGAAGGCACGCTCCACCATGTCGTGAAGCTGGCTGTCGAAGCCACTGAAGATGCTCAGCAGATAGTCCTTGGCATCCTGTGTGGTGTACTTCTTGTCGCTCTTGCCCATGGGGGCGAACAGCTCGTACCAAGGCAGGCCGTTCTCGTGGCCCAGCGCCTTGCCCTTGGCTCGCAGATACTGCCAGAACTTGGGCAGATACTCATCCATGGCCCCCAGCAGGGCATCCAGCGTCTCCCGCTTCATGCGGCTCTGATACAGGGCCTTATCCAGCGGGGAGGCATAGCCCCGGACCTGGCACTCGTTGATGACCTGCAGCTTGATGCTGTTGAGGGCATAGGCCACGGAGTCCTTGATCTTGTCATAGCACGCCAGCTCCGCCTCATAGGCGCTCTTGCGGACGGCGGGATCGGGATCGTAGGCCAGATTGCGGATGGCAGACAGGTTGGTGACGCCGCCGTCGTACTCCACCTTCACGCTGCTGGTGAGGTTATCCCGCAGGCTCTCCCACGCCGAAGCACCGGAGATGTTCATCCGGGCGAACAGCTCCTCCTCCCGGTCGGTGAGCAGGTACTTGCTGTCCCGGCGGATGGACTCCAGCAGGAAGCGATAGGGCTCCAGCGCCGGGTCGGCGTCCATGATGGCATCCAGATCCTCCAGCTCCGCCACCGTCCGGCGCAGGGAGGCGTTGGCGGCGGCGCAGCCGCTGAGCTTGGCGCTGAGCTGGTCGCCCAGACTGTTGGCCTTGGTATCGGCGGTGTTGGCGCTGCACCGAAGGCTGCAGAAGATGAAGAGCTTGTTGGCCAGCTCCTCCACCCGCTCCTGCACCTGCAGGAAGCGATGCACCAGCTGGCTGTGCTCCATGCCCGCCGCCTCACCGGCCAGCATGTTCACCGCCGCAATGGCCTCGTCCAGTGCCTTCATATCCCCGGTAAACGCCGGGTCGTCAAAATCCTTGTAAAGGATACTCAGATCCCATACCTCGTTCATGTTCGTTCCTCCTTTTCAGATAGGCGGCTCCCCGCTGGTTTTTTCCGTCACATTATATCACACCCTTCCACCGGTTACAACCATTTGTTTCCGGGAAAAGAGCATCCCCCGGAGCAGTACTCCGGGGGATGTGTGGTTTCATATCGCTCTGTCATCCGCACTGGTGGGAATGGACCGTATACTCTGCGGTATCGTGGCCGTCGTGGTGGATCAGGACGATCACGCCACCGTCATACCGCAGCGTCACCGTGCCGTCCTCCGCCCGCTCGCCGCCGGTGAGGGTCACGGAGGTCATACGGGTATCCGTGTGGGCGACGTAATAGCTATCTGTCTCCGCCCAATAGATGAATTTGGACAACCCCACCTGATTGGTTTCCGCCAGAGACACGCCGAAATACTCCTTCAGCACGGCGTCCATCACCTGTCGGGGCGCCCGAAAGTACTGCATGACCGACTCCGGATCCAGCGACGTCAGATACGCCCGCTCCCGGTCGGTGAGATAGGTGTGGCCATAGGGAAGCCCTGAGAACCCGATGCCGTCGTAAAACAGGTGGTGCAGGTCGATATCCTTCGGGGAGGTATAGCTGCTGGTGGTGGCCTGACTGTACCAGCTGCCCGGCGTGAACATCGCCTGAAACTCCTCCAGCTCCTCAGCCGTCAGCGTACCGTTTTCCGGCTTCTGAGGATCGGGCTGCTGATTCTGGGCGCAGCCGGCGCACAGTCCCACGCACAGGCACAGCATCAGCACCATCGTCAGGAAACGTTTCATAATATGATCCTCCTTCACTTCAAAGCTCTTTTTTACGGTGCTCCTCTGTAAAAGACCTTACCATACCCGTCTGCGCCCGTCAATAGTTTTTCGCAAAAACGTCTATATTCCTTCCGTTTTTCTTTTATTTTTCATCTAATATATACAAATTCGTTACAATTTGATACAAAACTGTTACAGCTTACTCCTCCTCGGAAGGCTTCCTGCGGAACATCTCCCGCAGGCTGTCCTTCAACCCCTTGGCCGTCTGGCGGATATCCTCCACCGTCTCCGCCACGTCGGAAACCTCCACGTTCCTTTCACCGGTAGTGAATACGAAGCCGTCGCCGCCCTTGCGGCACACCACGTCTCCCCCGGCCCGGACGCTGCCGCCTACACTCCCGCAGGCCACATCGCCACCGCTCCGGACGTCACCCGTCACCTCGCCGCAGGCCACATCGCCGCCTGCGGTGACATTGCCCTCCACACCGGCGCAATGCACATCACCGCCGGCCTGCACGCCGCTGCCTACGGCGTCACACGCCACATCTCCGTCAGCCGTGACACTGCCGCCTACCTCGCCGCACTTCACGTCTCCTCCGGCGGTGACGCTGCCCTCCACCGGGCCGCTCTCACACACCACGTCGAACCAGCTGCTGACATTCACCGCCGGACCGTCGTACACGAACCGCAGCTCCTCCCGATGGCCCTTCAGCACCGCCGGCTCCTCCGTCAGCAGCTGATGCCCATGATACACCACTGCATATAGAGTATCATCGTCCGGCCACGGCAGGATGCGCTCCATCTCCATCTCCTCCTGCTCCGCCGTCCGCTCCGGTTGTGGGGCCTCCCGGCCAAACAGATCGTCCAGTGTCACATGGAACAGATCCGCCAACTGCGGCAGCAGCTGCACATCCGGGCAGGAAAGCCCATTCTCCCACTTGCTCACCGACTGATACGTCAGTCCCAGGGCATTGCCCAGCTGTTCCTGGGTCATGCCCGCCTCTTTCCGCAGCTGTGCGATGCGGCCTGCCAACAAATTCTCACTCATCGTGTGTTCGCTCCTTTCATTTTGTGCTCTCAGCATATAAAAACCCGCCTGAAAAGGCAATAACGGCGTAGTTGAATTACGGATATTATAATTCAACCAACGGTTGAGTGCAACAAAAAGAGGCGCAAAACCCCCGGTTTTGCGCCTCTCGCTCCTTCAAGAGCCTGAAATCCTTACCCATTCACAGCTTCTGTCCCTCGTCCGGTTCCTCCACCAGCACCTCTCCCGCCGGGGCGTCGGAGAAATCCATCTGGATCACCGCCTGCGCCCGGTTCAGGGAGCAGCCCACGGTCTTGCCCCGCTCTGCCGCCGCACCGGCGCACTTCTCCAGCAGCTGCCGCAGGATCTCCTGATTCAGCCCGCCGCCACGCCAGTGGAACACAAAGTGCTCCTGCTTCTTCCGCAGGGCCTGCCGCACCCGCTTCTCCACATCCTCCGTCTTGGTGAAGGACAGCGACCGGTAGAAGTACCCCTTGTCCCCGCTGCACTCCGGCAGCGGCAGCACCAGCTTCTGATGGTCCCGGAAGATATGCCGGTCGTCCAGATTGAAGTAGTCGTACCGCTTCATCCCCCGCTGAAGGGAGTTGTCAAAGGTAGCGTCCACATGATACCGCTGCCCCTCCACCGTCACCACGTTCCATGTGTGCCGGTATCGCACGCCGATCTCCGGTGCCGCCTCGCTGAGCGCCACGATACAGGGAAGCCCCACAGCGTCGCACAGGGCCTTTACCGTCTTGGCGATGCCCTCGCACACCCCCACCCCTTGGGTCAGCGGCCCGATGATTTCGTGGGAATAGGACTTTTTCAGCTTGTCATAGGTGACGTTCTCCAGAATGAAATCGTGGATGGCCAGCTCCTTCTCCCGGTCACTCTTTCCCTTCAGGGGCCGGGCCAGCCGCTCCAGCCGGGCCGTCACCGCCTGACGGTGCATCTTTACCTTTCCCCGATCGAACAGATAGTCCGGCAGCACCTCCACATGATCCGCCCCCGGCATCTTCCGGTAGTGAAACCCCGTCACAAAAAACAGCAGCGGCAGATCCAGCTTCATCCGCAGATAGATGTCCGACAGCACCTCCGTCCCCAGATCCGGCACCCGGATCACCGCCGCCAGCGCATCGCACCCCGCCGCCAGCATATCATAGACCGCCTTTTTCTCCTTGCTCAGCTGTCCGTAGTAGTATCCCGCCATTCCTCAGCGCCCTCCCCTTACAAGTCAGGCTCTATTGTACCCGCCCCGCCGCCCTTTGGCAAGTCCTTACCAGCCGATGGCTGCGCCGTACTTGTCAAACAGCGCCGAAAAGCGCTTCTTCTGGGTGGGCGTCATCCGCTCCTTGTACAGGGTAATAAGGTTCTGTGCGCTGCGGGTATCCCCGGCCTTGAGATAGTTACCCATGGCCCGCTCCAGACTGTCGCTGGCAGTGGAGCTGAGGGACTGGGGTTTCTCCCCCTCCACCGTCCGGCCGCTGCCATACCGCACGCCTCCGGCGGCCTTCTGTTCGTCCGCCGCCTTGCCGGCATAGTACTTCAGCATGGTGCTGTACAGATCCCGGTCCTCCTTCCCCACGCTGTTATAGTACTCATACGCCCGGTCGCTGTCGGACTGCCACGCCTTCAGCTGATCCTGCCAACGGCTGTAATCCACCTGCTCCGCCTGCTGCAGCAGGCCGTACCGGTCCATCAGGGCCTGTCCCTGCTGCTCATAGCGGCTGCGAGCCTGCTTCTCCAGCTCCGGGATCAGGGCCGACAGCTCCGACAGATACTGGCTGTACGCCTGCTGCCCCGTCTGCTGGGCATAGCTGGAGCCGTACCCGCCGGACAGCGCCGCCGCCTGCCCCATGGTATCCTCCATGGCCGCCTGTCCCTGCCTCTGATAGAGCCGTGCATAGCGCTGATAGTCGGCGTCCTGCTCCGGGTCGTAGGCATAGGGCTTGCGGGAGCTGATTTGGTCATACAGCGCCGCCAGCTGCTGCTGGAACCGGGACTCATACTCCCCCGGCTTCTGCCCCTGCAGGCTCTCCCACAGAGCGCGGGCCGCCGTCACCTCATCGGATGGGGTATATCCCTTCTCCAGCTGCCGCATCCGACTCATAGTCTCATCCGACACGCCGGAGAGCACCTGACCGCTGGTGCTGGGGCCTGAGGTAGCCGGGGTCAGCCGGGCCAACAGGCTCCCCATGGTCTCGCTGCCCGCCACGCCGTCCACCCGCAGACCATTCTTGCGCTGATAGTCCAGCACCGCCGCACGGGTCCTTTCCCCAAAGCCGCCGTCCACGTCCAGCGAATAGCCCACCTGGTTCAATGCCTGCTGTAGCTGCTTTACCGTCTCTCCGTAGGAGCCGTAGTAGACGGTAGGATAATTGGATGCCATCTTTCTTCCTCCTTTTCATGCCGTCCGTTTCCAGACGTACACCGCCAGATACGGCGGCATATTGTTGTGGGCCTTCCCGCCGCCCACGCTGCCCGTTTTGGTATTGCGGCTGATATCAAAGGCCGCCGGCGCATAGGGGTAGTAGCGTCCGCTGCCGCTCTGAACGCCCATATCCCCCACGGTGAACGCCTTCTGGCTGTTGGTGATAAAGCCGTAGTACCCCGCCTCGTTGGCCGGGTTGTGGGCATGGGCGGGCAGTTCATTCTCCGTCAGCGTGTGGACCGCTTCACCGCCGGTGGTCCCTGCACCATACGCAGTGCCTGCCGCCAGCAGGAACCTGTCCCGGATGCGCTCCCACGTTCCGCCAAACAGCACCCCCGGATCGGTATCCGCCGCCGACAGATACAGGCTTCCCACAGGATAGATCAGTTCCCACAGGGGCTTGCCCTTCACATAGACCTCCCACTCCGGGTTCACCTCCACCGCCCGGTCGTGCTCGGCATACTTCCCCACGCCTACCGCCGTGCCGCCGGAGGCCAGATGCACCGCAGCCGCCGCCGTGGGAATGGCGCACACCACCGTTCTCCGACTCCCCGGCAGATCCTCCGCCGAAAGCTCCAGCTCATACGACAGCAGCGGAGAAAATCCCGGCAGCACCTTCTCCACACCGCTCTCCAGTGCCGTATAGCCGCCGAACTCCCCGCCGGGACGCCGGGACCGCACCCGCAGGCTCACCCGGTTCCGTCCACCTACATCGGCGCACTGCGCCCCGCACTTTACTTTCACATAGCCGCCGTCGCTGCACGCCGTGCCGTCGGCATCGCACCGGCATACCGCCGGCCGGGTCATGGTGGGGCCGCTGTACTCATATATCGTCACCGACCCCGCCTCCACAGAGACACTGCGCCCCCGGCTGTCCTTCACCACGGCCGCAGCCGTCACCTCGCCGCTCACCGACACTGCCCCGGCAGACACACCGTTCAGACCGCTGCCGCCTACACCGCCGCAGCTGACGCTGCACCCGTCGATGGAGGCCCCATAGGCCCCCTGCGCCGTCACCTGCCACCTCAGCCGGGTCATTCCCTTGACAAACACGCCCCACTGCTCCAGCACGGCATTGTCGTTCACCGATGTCACCGTCAGCGCCGCCGTGGGCCGCACCGTATCCGGCACATAGACCCTGCACTCCGTGACGCTGCTTCCCATGGTGGTGTCGCCGTCATAGGTGGTCACCGTCAAACGCATAGTCCCCGCCACAGATTGAGGCAGCTGCCGGGCCAGCTCCAGCGGCGGAGTCCACGTCAGCTCCCGCTGCGCCGTCTCCTGCACCACCGTGCCGCTGGCACCGCCCAGCGCATACGTCACCCGATGGGTGTACCGCTCCTCCTCTGCACGAATGGACAGCACACACGCCTGCCCCAGCGTCAGTTCCGCCACCCGCAGCACCGAGGGCCGCAGGATACGGGGCAGCGCTACCGCCGCCGACACCGACAGGCTGACCGGGGTCCAGCTGGATTCCACATCCGACACCCACTGACCGCCCAGCTGCACCGAGCCGTTTCCGTCCGCCCCATGGCGCACCGTCACCGTCCGCTCTCCCAGCAGATACCATCCCGGCGCCGTGTACTGATACGTCTGATAGACCTTCTGTCCCTGCAAAACGTAGTACGCCGAGTCCTTCTCCAGATTGTATGACCCCGTGGTGTTGGCGTACAGATACAGCCGCAGCCGCAGGCTGGATGTGTTGGCCGCCCGATCCTGCGTCACCGTATAGTCAAGCCTCAGCTTCCAGCCGTTGCCGGAGGCCCCTCCGTAAATACTGGCCATTTCCTCAACCTCCCATCCACCGGATCACCAGTCCGTTCTCTGACGAGATCTCCCACTCCCCGATGCTCATACCCTCCAGCACCGTGATGTTGGTGATATACAGCCGGTTGTTGGACACATATGCCACCTCGCTGGCATCCTGCCAGAAGGACAGCTTGCTGGCAGTGAAGGTGGCCCGGAAGTCGTTCTGCCCCACCACCGTCTCTCCGTCCACCTCCCGGCAGGTGAGGTTCTGCCCCACCGCCACGCCGTACTGCGGCACCGCCCCATCGTAGCACACGATGCCCGTCCGGATGTAGCCCTCCGTCTCCAACCGGTACTGCTCAAAGGCGGCGGACACCGTCTCCGTGCTGGCCTGCAGGTCGGCAAAAAAGCTGTAATACTGGGTCAGCGCCTCCGGATTCGCCTCCAGATACGCATTGAGCCGCTCCACATAGGTACCGAACTCCGACGCCGCCACATACTCTCCCGTCAGCTTGGCCGAAAGCTGATCCATACGCCGCTGCACCGTGTCCGCCGTCTTGACGATCATACTCTTCAGAGTCTGATACTGCTGCTCCCGCGCCGCCGGGGCCGCAGTGCCGCCGGAGGGTGCGGCAGTCCCGCCGCTCTCCAGCTGTCCCAGCGCCACATTCAGCTGCTGGGCCATCTGAAACAGGTACGAATACTGCCGCACCAGCTGCTCCTGCACCGTCCCCTGAGGGCTGGGCGGCATCATCAGTGTGCTCACGGGCCGTCACTTCCCTTCTCATACACCGCTGTCAGGCTGTATACCCGGCAGCCGCCCACGCCATAGATCCGCAGCCGCAGTCTCCGGCACCTTCGGGGCCGCACATGGAGCACGCAGTCCCGCAGCCACCCGCTGCCGGTGACGCCGCCCTGCTCCTGCCACGTCTGCCCTTCGTCATAGCTCACTGCCGCCCGGACGGTACTACCCTCCTCCGGCCGCAGCCGCAGAGATAATCGCACCAGATACTTTCCCTCGCTGGAGTCCAGTCCCAGTTCGCCGGTCTCCGCCCGCCATACAACAGGCTCTTCCTGCACTGTGCCGCCGCCCTTTAAGGCGAGAATGTCCCCCGCCCCGGTCATGGCGTACAGCACGCCGCCGTTGACGGCGAAGCCCACCGCCCGCAGGTCGTCCTCCCGGTGCCACAGCCCCTGCCGCACATCATATACCAGCAGCTGCGGCTGATTCTCGGTGTCCAGCACCGAGAGATAGTACTTCCCGTCTGCGCCTCCGGCCACGGCGCCGTGATACTCATCCTCCCCCAGCGCTTGGGATACTCGTTGTGGCATACTGCCGTCAAAGGCGTATACGCCGCCGCAGCCGTGGTAGTACAGCACGCCCTCCACCGTCTGAAGACTCCGTCCGCTGCCCTTCCTGACGCCGGGACACCGCACCGTCACGATCTGGTGCGCTCCCGCCGCACTGGGATACACCCGCTCGACGCAGTCCTCCTTGAAAAACAGGGGACTGCCCAGATAGTCCGCCGCCCCGGTGAAGGGGCCGTCGGAGCCACGGGTGGCGACATAGCTGTCGGTGCTGCGCCCGGCGTAGCAGTTCCAGTTCTTGAAATCCCCCAGCTTACTGGCATAGATCTCATTGACGGCCTTTCCGTCCACCACACCGTACTTGCACCCCCACAGCCGGTTGCCGCTCTCGATAACGAAGTCCATCTCCGGCACGCTGCGCCGCACCGTCATCTCCTCCGTCTGGGTCACCTGACTGGCGATCATCCCCGGCACCACCAGAGAGCCGTCCTCCGCCGCCTCCAGCACATGGCTGCCGTTGATGCTCTCCTCACGGCATCCCTCGATGACCACGCCGTCCCCGGCGGTGAAGCCCACGCCGATGCCGCCTGCCGCTATTTTTACATAGGTATCCTCCCGGATGCTCCAGCCGCTCTCGCCGTATTGCCGCAGCACCGGTATCTCCCCGGTGGTGTCCAGCCACAGGCATCCTCCCGCCGGGTCCGCCGGCGGCTCCTCCGAGACCAGATAGTCCCCCAGCGCCGCCCCCTTGGCCCCGCAGAGAGACAGTGTCACCTGTCCCTGTGTCTGCACCCGGTTCTCCAGACTGCCGTGCTGGCTGAGGTCGCCGGTGTTGATGTACTTCTTGTCCGGCCACACGATGAGCCAGTTGCCCATGCCAATGAGCTGCTTACTTCCCTCCGTCAGCACCAACTCCGTGGCCACGCCGCCGATATACAGGGTGTGCCCGTCCACCCAGATCAAAGCATCCTTGGCGGCTATGCCGCCGGGGGACTCCACCTGCCCTGCAAGACCACGCCGGGGCCGCACCGTCAGGGTGGGATAGCCGTCGGAGGTGAGATTCTCCATCTCCCGGAAGGAGCCCAACTCTCCTCTTGCCCGCCGATCCAGCCCTAAAAAGCTGCTGATCGTTACCGTGCTCTGCACCGGCACGCTCATTTTCTGAAAAAACATCCCATCCCCCTCACATCAGCCGCAGCGCCTTCACCCCCTGCCGGGGCATATGACTGCGGCACCAGAAGTCCCGGTATGTCAGCAGGGCGTTGTTCCAAGCGGCACAGGCATTGTTGTACCGCTCCATCTCCCCGTTGGCGTAGTGGATCTGCGCCTCCACATAGTGGCGGTACAGCTCGTCATAGGGCGGCTGCACCAGCAGCACCGTGTCCTCCCCGGTGTCCTCCGGCGGCACCTCTGTCTCCTCTCCGCCTGCGTGTGGCTGATGCACCTCCCGCACCACGAAGCCCTCCGCCTGCAGAAGCCACCGCCGCTTCTCCGCCGTGGTGTACTGGTTGGGGAGCATGGCGTCCACCTGCTCCAGCACCTGCTTGACCGTCGCCATTCTCTCTCCCCCTTCCGTTCAGTTGGCCATGCGGTCTACATAGCTGCGGGCATCGTCCTCCATCATCCGGGCGTTCTCCAGCACCTGCGCCACAAACTCCGGCACCTGTACCTCCACGCCCTTCATGATCTTGAAGTTCCGTCCATTCACCGATACCAGCACGAAATTCTCCTCGTTCTTCCGTCCTTTGGGGATGAGTACCGTTTTCATCTTCTCCTGCATCTGCCTGCTCCTTTCCGTCCGCCGGGTGCGGGCGATACCGCCCGCACCCTCTGTTTTCCGCTTCTCTTTAGTTGGCCTTGTCCTGCCCGGAGTAGGAGGAGCCGCACTCCACTCGCACGATGTACTCGTCGTACAGGATCGCAGCGGCGTGAACGCCCTTCCAGCCCACGCTGGAGCGCTGATCCAGCGGGTCGGCAGTGCCGGAGGAGCCACGGGGCTTCACGATGACCTCCGTGCCATCGTTGAGATCCACCACGCCGTAAGCGCCCTTGCCTACGAACAGGCAGCCGTATACGGCACAGCCCTCGGCGCCGCCCTCGCCGGGATAGATGACGGCGTTGTCGGCGGCGGTCACGGCGCTGTCCAGCGTCATGCTGCTGCCGGTGTTGCTGACCACACGGCGGCGCTCACCGCCCAGCAGCACATACCGGCCCGCCAGAGCGCCCGCCGCCACGGTGCCGCCGTCAAAGGCCACCACGGCGTTATTCTCCACCTTACCGTTGACCAGCAAGGTGCGGCCGTTCTGAGCCAGATCGCCACCCCGGAAGATTTTTGCCTCCGTGGTCTCCACAAAACGCACTCCGTGCAGCTCACCGATCTCGCCGGAGAACAGCTCCGTGGCGGCGGCATACTGATGTGCGGCGATCCACGCCTCGTCCTGCCGCAGATCGAAGGCCACGCTGGGGTGCAGGATGCACACATACTTGCCGTCGAAGGTGGGGGCGTTCATCTTCTTCAGCTGGGTAGCGGCCTTGGCCACCATCTCGCTGGTCAGGCGGCACGCCGCCGTCAGAGCGCCACGGGCAGTGACCTCCGTCTTGCTGCCGTCTGCGCCGATGGCCGGAGCATACAGCACCTGCTTACCCTGCTGGATCTCATTGCGGGTCACGGTATCCAGCGTCAGCCCCATGTTGGCCCCATGGCGGTCGGTGATCTCCAGCACCACATCGTCGATGGCTGTCAGATCCAGCATATCCGACACCGTGGTGTAGTCGCCGTACTGGGCCAGCTCCTTGGTGATGTAGCTGACGGAGATGCCGCTGCCGTCCGGGGTCACGCCCTCCGTCAGCGGGGTCAGCGCCTTGTCGAAGGAGCCGAACTTGCGCCATTCCACCGTCTTGCCGCCGCCGGTAGGCAGGGGCTTGGTGGCGGCGAACTGGTTGTGTACCAGCTGGGGCTTGGCGTTATCCAGCAGCTCCATGCCGTAATAGGTTTTCATCTCGGCGGACAGTCCGCCGGTGGTCTGGGTGTTCTCCTGTGCAAACACCTGCAGATCGAACAGTTTCTCCATATTCCTCTTTCCTTTCTCCGCTTCGTTGTGTTCTTCCTGCGGCTCCATCCGTGGCCGCTCCCATCAGAAGGAGATTTTCTCCCCCTCCATGACCCGCCTGCGGATATCCGCCAGCTCACGGGAGGTCAGTCCTCTGGGATCGCTGCCCGTCACGCCTACACACCGCCCGCCGTTCTCTGCCGGACGTCTGCCCACGCTGGCGATAGAACGTGCCGCCTGCCGGGTGGCCCGCTTGGCGGAGTAGGCCATGGCCCGCCGCAGGATGTCCTCCCGATGCACCACCTCATAGGCCGCCATCGGCTCCACTCCGGCGCACACCAGCCGTCCGAAGGCCGGGTTCTCCATCTCCCGCTGCCACCGGAACTCCGGATAGACCTGCCGCACCTGCTCCTCCTGTGCCGCCATGGACTCTATCGCCTGACGGGCCTTCTCCTGCCGCTGCTCCCGTTCCTGCCGGAGCCGTGCATTCTCCTGCCGCAGGCCCCGCAGCCGTCCATCCAGGATCTTCTGCACTCTGGCGTCGAAGTCCGCCTTGTACCTGCCCCGGATCAGCGCCGCAAAATCCTCCTGCTCCCCGGCGTCGGGAGCCGTATCGCCCGTCCGGGCCGCCTCATCGGCCGCCCCCTCCTCTGCAAACCACTGCATCCACTGTACCTCTCTCACGGAGATACCTCCTTTCCGTGGTAGGTCACGACCCTATCTGCAATTCCCCTCCACCTCTACGCATTGGGGATACTGCGCCGCCAGCTGCGCCAGTCCGCACCGCACCAGCTCCAGCTCCTCCCGGCACGGCCCCTTGGCCGCCGCCGTCACATACCCCGGTCGGATCACTACCTCCCGTAGGTTCTCCTCCTGCCGCAGGCTGCCGATCAGGGCAAATACCAGCGCCGATGCCGCCGCACACACGATGTCCTGCCCCTTGGGGGCATATCCGGCATGACCCGTCACCGTCACCCGGTCCCGTCCGAATACCGCCCGGATCATCGGGGCCTCACCGCCTCATGGGTCTGCTGACGCATCCGCTCCATGGCCGTTTGCTTCACCGCCGTCCCACCGCCGGAGGCCGCTCCCTCCGCTGTCTGCGCCATGGCAGCCTGCTGCTTGCCCTGCAAAATAGCCGCCGTCAGCTGATCCTTATTCTTGAAGTCCATCAGCTCCAGACACCGCAGCGCCTGATCCGCCATATCCTCCCGGAAAAAGCCCATCTGAAACAGCTGCAAAGCCAGCTGGTTATACTCCATGGTCTTGTAGGGATTCTCATCCTGCGCCGACACCTCCAGATCGAACTCCGGCACCCGGTAGCAAATCCCCGTCCCGTCGTCCATCACCTGCTCCCGCAGGCCCTGCCCGTCGTAGCTGACGAACTCCTCCCGGCCCATGGCCCCCAGCAGCCGGAACTGCCGGGGCAGCTGGTAAAATTGCCGGATCAGCTCGATGACCAGTGTCACCACATCGGAAAACGCCTCATACCCGTCGTCGATCATGTTCCGGGACAGCTTCCCGCCCGCCTCCTGCAAGGCGGCGATGGCCGTGGCCGCCGTCACACCGGAGGCCGTTCCGCCGTTGGCCACGTCCCGGTTCCCCGCCGTCTCCTTCATCTCGGCGATCTTGCTCTGCATGATGGCCACATACACGCTGTCCAGTCCCGCCGTGTGAATAGGTGCAATGGAGTCCGCCCCCAGATTGCCGTTGGTGTGTACGAAGGGCCGGGTCCAGTCGGCATACTCGTTTTCGTTCACCGCTCCGTCCGACCGAATGAAAAACCGTGGCGTGGCCGCCGCCAGCGTATTCTTGAGAATGGCCTGATTCATCAGGTCGATCTGCTTCTGCGGGGATTTGCACAGATCCACATACCCGTACCCGCAGGGCGTCCCCTCCTCCGGGAACAGCACATCGAACACAAAGGGATACTTCCCGTGGTCGTACCACCCCCGCTCCCGCAGCTCCGGGTCATTCTCCGTGGCATAGAGCACCGTCTCCCCCGTGAACTTGCAGTATTGCAGCACCCTGCGCCCCTTCTCACGGGTGTGGTAGTACCAGTCCACCACCAGCGCCTTGTCGGAGGTATCCACCTGATCGTCGTACAGGAACCGACTCACGGTAACCCCTCCGCCGCCCAGCTTTCCCTTCAGCTGGGGATACTGCTCCTCCAGCACCTCATGGCTCACCAGCTCCGTGGAGAAGAAGTTGGCCGAGTCCTGAATATCCGTCACCCCCGGCTCCCAAAACAGGTTCAGCAGATCCATCCGCCGGATAGACACATCCCCCAGTCCGTTGAGCTTTCCCGCATCCCAGAACACGCCATATACGGCGCACCCGCTTTTCAGCTTGTACCACCATGCGCTGGAATACGTCCGCTTGAACTGATTCTTCTTCAGGATGGCCGGCAGAATACGGGTCAGCTTGGCCGCCTCTGCCCGGTCCCCCGGTTCTCTGGGCAGCACCGTTGGCTCCGGGTAGCAGTCCATGGCGTCTGCGTGCTTGGAGAGGATGCAGTTCACCAGCCAACCGCTGGTGGGCTGCGGGTCGCCGGGATTGCCGCCCTCCCCCGTCTTCTCCATCTGCGGCCAGTGCCGCAGCTTCCAGAACTGCTCATTGTCGATGATGCGCCGCTCCAGATTTACCTTCCCCTGCCGGTACTTCTTCAGAAGCTCCGCCGCCCGGCGCACCTCCTGCTCTCCGATGCGGGGCTTCTCCCCCGCCGTCTGCTGCGTCTTGCTCATGGCATTTCTCCCCTTCCGTTTGTCCAAAACAGCTTTCCTGTCCTCACTTCTCCGCCCACCGCCGCCGGAAGTTTCCCCTCCTGTTGCACGTTCCCGTGCAACACCGGAAATTTTTCCCGCTTTCACCGTCTCACCAGCATATTCAGCGGATCGTCCTGCACCGGCAGTGCCGTCTCCACCCGCCGGGGCGGGATAGGCCGGGCCATGCACAGATACCGGCTCTCATCGGCCACATGATCCTCCATCCGGGTGTCCAGATCCTCCGGCTCCGTCTCAGAGAACAGCAGCCCCGGCACGGTCCTGCGAAAGGCCCGGCATCCGGTGAACACATACAGCTGCGGATACCCCTCCTCGTCGAAGGCCATCCGATAGTGCATCTGCATCCATCCCGGTATCCGCCGGTTGTCCCCCTTCATAAAGAAGATACGGTGCTTCAGCGCCGTCTCATAGATGCTCTCTCCCCGACTGCTGTCCCAAATGGCCGGGTCCGCCACCCCTAAAATATCCCGTCCCTTCAGCCACGGGTGGGTGTCCTCGATACGCCGGATCTCTGCAAACTGCTTCTCTGGCGTCCACTTTACCCCCTCATCCGGCTCCCCGGTGCAGCCATACAGTTCCAGGATCCGATACACGCACCCGTCGTGATCCACCGCCCACCAGCCGCAGGAAAAGGGCTTGGCATAGCCGAAGTCGTAGCTGCGCCAGATGCTCCACTCTCTGGGGATATCGAAGGGCTCGATGACGTGGGTGAACCGCCTGTCCCGATAGTGGGTCGGGTCGTCCACGAACTCCTGAAAGAATTGCCCCTGAAACACGTCCCACTTGCCCTCCAGCCACGCCTGCCGCAGCCGCAGGGGCAGGGCCTCCAGCTGCCGCAGATAGTCCGGCTGCGCTCGCAGCAGCGCCTGATTGTCCGTGACCCTGGCGGGGATGAAGGCGTATTCCTCCGCCCGCTCTCCCGCCCGGTACCGCTGGTCGATGAACAGCCGCTTGATGTACCCATGCCCCGGCCCGCCGGGGTTGCAGGTGTAGTACATCCTCTTGGGGAACTCATTCACCCCTCGCAGACACGCCGCAAACTGCCGCAGCCACTCCTCCTTCAGCTGGGTGGCCTCATCGATACAGATCACGTCGAACTCCGCCCCCTGATACCGGTCCATATCCCCGTCACAGGCGCAGTACCCCAGTTCCAGCACACTGCCGCCGGGGAACACCAGCTGCCGGGAGGCCGCCTTGTATTCCGCCACCCCCGCCAGCTGCCTGCGCAAAAAACGCAGATGATTGCTCTCCAGTTCCGGCATGGTCCGCCGCACCAGCAAAATGCGGATGCCGGGGTACTTCAGGGCCATCAGCACTGCCTTGGTCCGCACTGCCCAGCTCTTCCCGCCACCTCTGGCCCCGCCGAAGGCCACATACTTCTTTTCACACTTCAAAAACTCCTCCTGCCGGGGGTTGGGCCGCTCCAGCTTCACCACCTGCACGCTCATCTGCTCCACTCCTCCGCTTCCTTCGCCAGCACCACCTTCACCGTCTCCGGTCCCTTGTCCGTCCGCTCCTCCAGCGTCACCAGCTCCCGCAGCAGCGCCGTCAGTTCCTTAAGCTCCTTGGCGTCCATATCCTCCATCTGCGCCACCATGCTCCCTGCACTGCGGCACAGCTTTCGGGCCGCCTGCTGCAAGCTGCCCCTCTGCTCCAGCCGCTCCCGCTGCCCTCGCTTATAGACACTCTCCACGGACACGCCGAACTCCTCCGCCAGCGCACGGGCCGTCTCCCCCTCTTTTCTCCGCCGCAGGATCTCCTCCCACGGCACATTTCTTTCCTTCCCCATCACACAGTCCCTTCTCTGAAAAACCCCGCAAAAAATTGCTCCGCATACCTCTCCAGACAATCCCGGCAGAAGATCTCCCCGTTCACCTGATAAAACCCCTCCCCCGGCCAGATCTCCCGTCCGCACAGCCCGCACTCCGCCACGGCCCGATCCCGATCAAATCGCTTCCGCATCTCCTCACCCCTCCTATCCCTCCCCGATCACCGGCCCTTGTTGCACCCGCTGTTGCCCTTTCCCGTCTCACACCTCCATTTTTCGCCCGCTCTCCTCCGCTGCCTGCAAAATTTTCTCCCTCCATCGCCGCCATCCCGCTCCAAATCACCGGAAAGCCCCCTCCCAGTCCCTCTTGCAGTCCCCCCTCCCTGTGTGGTATCATAGTCTCCATCCCCCCGCTTTGATTTCACATTCAGGGGGCCACGCCATGGGCATCATCCCCTGCGAGATACCGCTTCTGGAGTTCGATCCGGAGCAGACCGCCGTCATCGGCCCGGACTATGAGCAGCTGGACCTGCATCTGCCCCGGAAATGCGTGTTCGCCTTTCTCGGCGGCTACATCGACCGCTACGCCCACGCTGCGGGAGCCAGACAGGTCGCCACCTTCAACAGCGCCACCAAGCTCTACCCCATCTATGTCACCACCTACCACGGGCAGGAGGTCGCCCTCTGTCAGGCCCCGGTGGGGGCCGCCGCAGCGGCCCAGCTGCTGGACTGGCTCATCAGCTACGGGGTCCGTGAGATCATCTCCGCCGGCAGCTGCGGCGTGCTGACGCCCTTTGACGAGGGTACCTTCCTTGTCCCCTGCAAGGCGCTGCGGGACGAGGGGGCCTCCTACCACTACGCCCCGCCCTCCCGCTATATGGAGATCAGCGAACCCGCCCGGCGGGCCATCGAGCAAACCATCCTCGCCCACCATATGCGCTATCAGGAGGTCGTCACATGGTCCACCGACGGCTTCTTCCGTGAGACGAAGGAGAAGGTCGCCTACCGCAAAAGCGAGGGCTGCTCCGTGGTGGAGATGGAGTGCTCTGCCCTTGCGGCCTGCGCCGCCTTCCGCAGCGCCACTTGGGGGATGCTTCTTTATACAGCGGACAGCCTTGCCGACGTCCAGCGCTACGACCAGTGGCACTGGGGCGGCAGCGCCTATGAATACGCCCTCACCCTATGTCTCGACGCCGTTCTGGTCCTCTGACCCGAAATTTTCCCCCTCAGCAAATGCAAAGGAGGCTCTCTCATGAACCACACCGCTGACATCCGAAGCGTAAGACCCGGAGATGCCCCGCAGCTTGCCCACATCCAGACCGAAAGCTGGAAAGCCGCCTTTCGGGAGATCATCCCCGCCGGCATCCTCTCCGAATATACGGACCCGGAGCCTGTGACCCGAATGTATGAGCATCTGCTGACCCACGGCATCGCCCACGGGTACATTCTGGAGCGGGACGGTGCGCCCCACGGCATCGCATGGTGGGACGCCGCCAGAGAGCCCGACATGGCCGGGACCGCCGAGCTGATCTGCATCCATTCCCTGCCGGCACACTGGCATCAGGGCTATGGCAAGCTGCTGCTGGAGAAGGTCCTGCGGGACGTGAAAAGCGCCGGATACCCCTCCATCCTGCTTTGGGTATTCGATGCCAATCTGCCTGCCATCCGGTTCTATCAATCCCTCGGCTTCACCGCCAGCGGCAGAAAGCGTCCCTCCTTCGGTTCCGTGGAGGAGATGTATACCAAGGCCCTCTGACCCCCACAACCGCCCAAAAGGCCCGCCGCAGAAGTATCTGCGGCGGGCCTTTTCCCCAAATTAAAAAATCCCCCGAAGCACTCCCATAAGAGCGCTCCGGGGTGTTTTGTCTTTCCACTCTGGCCGGTATCCCGGCCGCTTGTTACTTCTCCGCCCGGAAGGCGTACACTGCGCCATCCTCTACACCGGTGGCATCCACGCCAGTCTGGGCGTACTCGCCATTGATATAGAAGGCCCAGTACATCCCGTCGGTGTCATAGTCCAACGTGATGCCGTTGACGGTCTTGACGTACAGCCCATAGCTGCTGTCCTCACCGGCAATAACGCCCTGATCCAGCAGGGCCTTGCCCACGGTGTCGGCATCGGTCTTGACGGTGAACGTCACCTTGCCGCCGTCCTTATCCACCACCTCCATGGTGAAGGACTTGGCACCCTCACCGATGGTGGCGCCGTCCTTGGCCACGCCGTTTACCACGCCATTGTCCTTCTGGCCGCAGCCCACCATCACCAGCACCATTACCAGTGCCAGCACGCCGGTCACCATCTTTTTCATGTTTGTTACCTCCAAATTTTAATCATGTAACCCCAGCAGCAAACTGCCGTGTGTCACCTCTACCATAATATCTTGCCCAATAAAGTGATTGCTTACACCCAGCGGCACCGAGGCCGTCAAGGTCGCCCCCTCCAGCGGGTACTGCGCCCCCCGGATGGTGACACCCTCAGCGTCCGGCCCCACGCAGAAAACCGACAAAATGCCCTCCGGACGGGCCGGAAACACGATGCTGCCGTCCCGGATGGCGGTCCATCGCTCGCCCCGTCCGTGGAGCCAGCCTTCGGCCCCGTGATCCGCCAGATACAAAAGCGCCTGAAAATTGGCCACGGTGTGATCCGTCCGCTGTCCTCCCATGCCGCCATAGAGATGGAACAGCGTCTCGCCCCGCTCCAGCCCCCGCTTGACGGCCAGCATCATGTCCGTGTCATCCTTCTCCACCGGCACCCGCTCCACATGGGGCAGCGCCGGTACCTCCGCCAGCGAATCGAAATCCCCCAGCAGCAGCTGCGGCTCCACCCCCGCCCTCCGGCAGGCGGTGTATCCGCCATCGGCGGCGATCACATAGTCCTCCGCACCGGGCCGTTCCTCCAGCCCGTCAAAATCTCCTGCGCCGAAAATATAGCACGCCATGTCCGTCACCTCTGCTCCTTCGTTTCCTCCTCAGGCAGCTGATGCAGCCGCTGGCGCAGCTCGTGGATGTGCTGGGCCACCTCCGGATACTTCCGCTGGAACCGCTGCTCCAGCTCCTCTCGATGGGCCGCCAGATACGAAGCGATCTCCGGGTGTTGACGCCGCAGCGCCTCCGTCACCCGTTCCCGCTCCTGCTCCAGCTCCAGCAGCACCGCATCCTCCGACCGCTCCAGCAGCCGGGAAAGCTCTGCCAGATGCTCCTCCAGATGCTGTAAAATAGCGTCCCGATCGATCACGCCCTGCCACCGGCCCCGCTCCAGCAGGAACTCCAGCTCCTGCTCCCGTTGCTCCGGCTTCGTCTCCTCCAGCGTCTGCAAAACCTGTCCCGTCATGGCATCCAGCTTGCTCTGGGCCTCCTCGCCGTAGGCCCACTCCAGTTCCTGCGTCTGCCGCAGCAGCTCCGGCACCGCATGGCGCATCTCCTCCGGGATCCACTGCTTCACCTCGCCCTCTGCGGCGCCGCAGTCCTCCAGCGCCGCATACAGGGTCCGACGCACAGCACCCTCCTCGATGAGTTCCCCGGCCCCGAAGCGCCGCAGTTCGCCGTTGACCTGTCCGATATGCTCCGTCAGGTACAGCCGCACCCCCTGCTCCTTCAGCCGCCGGTACAGCAGCACCAGCCGTTCCGCCGAGGTCAGATCCACGCTGACGATGCCGCTGGCATCCACGATCACCGCCCGGATACCGGGCTTCACGCAGTTCTCCACATCCTTCTGGAACCGGTCGATGTTGGCAAAGAACAGTCCGCCGCTGAACCGGTACAGGGCCACTCCCTCCAGCGGATGCGCCTGACTCATGCGCCCCAGCGGGTAGAAGCCCGGCTGCCCGGAGATGACCCCCAGCAGCTCCCGGCTGGGCTGGGAGGCCCGCCGGATCACATCCACGAAGGACAGCAGCACGCCGATGACCACACCATAGATGGTCCCCAGCACCAGCACGCCCAGAAAGGCCGCCAGAAAAATGGCCAGCTCCTTCCGATCCGCCCGCAGCAGCCGGTGGGCCATGTCGAACTCCACCGCCCCCAGCAGGGCCGAAATAACGATGGCCGTCAGCACCGGCACCGGCAGCAGCCGGATCAGCCCGCTGCCCCACAGCAGCACCGCCGCCATCCCCGCTGCCGCCACCAGCGACACCGCTTGGGTCTTGCCCCGGTACTGCACATTCATGGAGGAGCGGGACACGCTGCCGTTTACCGGGCAGCAGCCCACCATGCCGGCTCCCAGATTGGCCGCCGCAAAGGCCAGCAGCTCCTGACTGTCCCGAATCTCATAGCCGTCCCGCATGGCGAAGCTGCTCTCGGCCAGCAGCGTCTCCGCCATGATGACCACCGCCACCGGCAGGCTGCTGCCCAGCCCCTCCGTCAGGCTGACGGCGCTCCAGTCCGGCAGATGCAGCGCCGGAAGTCCCGGCTCCACTGCGCCCAGACACGCTACGCCATGCCCCGGCAGGTCAAACAGCACCGTGGCCAGCGCCCCCAGTCCCATCACCACGATGGCCATGGGGAACTTGGGCCGCAGCCGCTTGGCTACCAGCAGGATCACCAGCGCCGCCGCCCCCAGCCCCAGAGACAGGGGATGGACCTGCACCCCGACCAGATGCCGCACCAGCTCCGGCAGCTCTCCGGTACCGGCGGTGCCGCCCATGAGCTTGGGCAGCTGCATCAGAATGATGGTGCAGCAGATGCCGCTGATGAATCCCCCCATCACGGAGGTAGATACGAACCGCAGCACCCGACCCGCCCGCAGCAGGGCAAACAGCAGCAGCCATACCCCCACATAGAAGGTCAGAACCGGCACCACCCGCTCCGCCTCGGCGGAGCCCATGGCGATACCCATACCTCCCAGCACACCGCCGATCATGGCCGCCGGGGCGGCATCCACGCCGAAGATGAACTGCGGCGACGTAGACAGCAGCGCAAACAGGATCACCGGCAGCAGTGATCCGTACAAACCATATACCGCCGGAAGCCCGGCGATCTGGGCATAGCCCATGGAAATGGGGATGGATACGGCGGCAATGACCACGCCGGACAGCACGTCCTGCCCCAGCCACTTCCGCTGATAGCCCTTCCCCGTGGGAAACAGATACCTCATCCCCGCCGCCTCACTTCAGCTTCTGCTGATGCAGCCATACATCCATTACCAGACTGTGAGGCAGGAGCTTCGTCAGCCCCGTCTGGAACCGGGCCACAAATCCGTACTGGCTCACATCCTTCCCCCGCTTGGCATCCCGCCATGCCCGCTGCACCAGCTGCTCCGGCTCATACATGGCCACATACTTCTTCACCACCGATTCGCCGCCGTTGACGGTGGCACGGGCAAAGAAGGCCGTCCGGGTCCAGAAGGGGCAAAGAGCCATGACCCGGATACCCCGGCCCCGCAGCTCCCGGTTCAGCGCCCGGCTGAAGCTCAGCACAAAGGCCTTGCTGGCCCCGTACACGTCGATATACGGAATGGGCTGGAAGGCCGCCACCGAGGCGATGTTGATGATCTGCCCGCCCTCCGGCATATAGGGGATCGTCAGCTGACACAGGGCCATCACCGCCTGACAGTTCAGATCCACCATGTTCAGGTTCACCTCCAGCGGCGTATCCACCACCGCCCGGAACTTTCCGAAGCCGCTGGCGTTCACCAGCAGGCCCACCTCCACCGGCTCCTCCGTCAGCGCCTTGGCATACGTCGCAAAGCTGCTGCGGTCCGTCAGATCCAGCGCCAAAGGCCGCACGGGAAACGGCACCCGCTCCCGCAGCCCCTCCAGCGCCGCCTCATGGCGGGCGATGACCCATATCTCATCAAAGCGACCGAAGGTGTCCACGGTCTCAGCGAACCGGCGTCCCATACCGCTGGAGGCCCCGGTGATAACTGCAATACGCTTCATATTGCCTGCTCCTTTCCGTTGACGCAAAGGGAGACTGCCGGCGGGCTCTCCCTCCCGGCAGTCTCCGCTGTCCTGCTTATTCCTCGCTGAACCAGCACCGCACATAGGCGGCCAGCCCCGGAACGATCTCCTTCATGTACTTCTCCGTGGTGTTGACGCACAGGTGATAGGACTCCTTGGCGCCCCACTTGGTATCGCTGTACATCTGGCGGTACTGGGCGCGGTTCTTATCCACCTGCTTGATCATCCGCTCGATCTCGTTGCGGGTCAGATGCTCCCCCTCCGGCGCCCGGCGGATGCAGCGCTCCACCTTGGCCTCCATGTCGGCGTAGATGAACAGGTTCAGGGGGTGATAGTCCTTCAGGATCACGTCGGCGCAGCGGCCGATGATGACGCAGTCCCCCTGCTTGGCGAAATTCTCGATGATCTGGCGCTGGGCCGCCGCCACCCGGATGGGCTGCTCCATGATCTCCATGGAGGGCATGGCGAACCGATGGCCGATGGTCATGGGATAGGCGGCCTCGATGCTCTTCTCGGACACATTGGCCACATACCGCTCGTCAAAGCCGTTCTCCTTGGCGATCATCTCGATGATCTGGTGGTCGTAGCAGGGGATGCCCAGCTCCTCCGCCAGGCGCTTGCCCAGCTCACGGCCACCGGAACCAAACTCACGGCTGATGGTAACGATCTTGTGCATACTTCATTTCTCCTCTCTAAAAAGGCACGGATAACAACATATCTCACAGCCCGTAGGGCTGCTTCTTACCATTTAATACTCGTAGCAGCTACCGCCCACGAATTCCCGCACGATGGAGTTCAGCGGCACATACGGCGTGTGCAGCGGCGGCACCTCCCGCACCACCTTCATCAGATCCGTCAGATCGTTCTCCGCCATGAATTCGTCCGTCAGCTCCTGCCGGAACTGGGGGATCTCCAGCAGATACTTGGCCAGAATACACGGCTCATAGTCGTGGAAGCTGTCGATCTGGATGGCGGCGTTGGACTTATAGGGCTTGATGTAGTTCTCCTCGCCCCGATTGACGCTGGCCGCCCGCTCCACGGTCTCCCGCAGAGAGTGGCCTCTGGTGTTGTAGTCCCGGATGAGCCGGCGGGCCACCCGCAGCTGCTCCGGCCGGACGATCTTGTCGTCATAGGTGATGATACGGGTACGGGGCGCCACGTAGATGCCGTTGGCAATGCCCCGGATCTTCTCGAAGATCAGCGGGTTGAGCATATGGATGCCCTCTGCAATGATGATGCCGTCCTTGTCGCCCTGCATCTTGCGATATCCACCGGTCTTGCCCTCCTTAAAGTCGTACCAGGGGATATCCGCCTCCTTGCCGTCGGCCAGCTGGGAGATGCAGGACACCAACTGCTCCACGTTGACGCAGTAAGGGGACTCCCAGTCGGTGGCCTCCGGGGGACGCTGATCCAGCGGCAGGAAGAAGTTATCCATGCTCAGCAGACACACATGGACTCCCAGATTCTGCAAATACTCCTGCAAACGCATGGCGGTAGTAGTCTTACCGCTGCCGGAGGGACCCGTCAGCGCCACCAGCGGCTTTTCGCCCTTGTTGGAGAGAATGGTGGTCGCCGCCGCACTGATCTTATCGTGGAACACCTCCTCACACCGCAGCACGAATTGCGTCTCGCTTCGCATGGCGTAGTTGATGTTCTCCAGATCAATGACTCTCATAACCGGTGGCTCCTTTCGCTGCGGCGCTCTTCCGCCGCTTCCCTGCATCCATCATGCAATATTATTAGGCGTATATTATAGCACATCTTCCCCCCGCTGTCCAGCGCACATTTTCCCCTCCCCCGGCTCCGCAAAAATTTTTTCAGAAAAAATGAAAAAAGCCCTTGCAATTCCTGATATCATGTGCTATGATATCAAAGTCGTCAAGAGACAAGCGCCGTTAGCTCAGCTGGATAGAGCGTCTGGCTACGGACCAGAAGGCCGGGGGTTCGAATCCCTCACGGCGTGCCAAAAAGACCCGAAACCGTAAGGCTTCGGGTCTTTTTGTTTGCATAAGTTGTTGTTTTCTCCCGCTGCTTTTTTCTGACCCAAACGCTGACCCCAACGGGAGCGGATAGCGGAAAGGTCTATACCGCACGGGAGAGGATGCTCCCCATCGTTTGCGCCGCCTTGAGCTGTGCGTCGGTGGTGACGTGGGCGTAGGTGTCCAGCGTGAAGCCCGCGGAGTAATGACCAAGCATCGAGGACACGGTTTTTACATCCACGCCGTTTTGCAGCGCCATGGTGGCGAAGGTATGGCGTAGGTCATGAAAGCGTATCCGTGGCAGTCCTGCTCGCTTTAGAACGCGGTGCAGCATATGCAACACGCTGTCCGGGGACATAGGGCCTCCGGTGGGCGATGGAAATACCCGTTCGCTGCTTCCCACCTTGTTTTTCTGTGCCTTTAGAACGTCTATCGCATCTGCCGACAACGGCAGTGTGCGGTAGGCGTTTTTCGTTTTCAACGGTGCCTCGACCACTTTGCCGTTTTGCCGTGAGATGGCCCGTTGGATTTTCAGTATGCCACGGTCGAGGTCGACGTCTGCCCATTTCAGCCCCAGTAGTTCGCCCCGCCGCAATCCCGTGGCGAGGTCGAGGTAGTAGAGCTCGTACACGCCGCTGTCCCTGGCCTCTTGGAAGAAGGTGCTGAGTTGGTCGGCGGTCAACGTTTTCATCTCCTTGTGCTCCACCTTCGGCAAGGCGCAGCCTTGCGTCGGATTGCGGGTTACCAATTTCTGCTCCATGGCGAGGTTGTATGCCGACCCGATCATCTGGTGGATGTTGCGCACGGTTTTCGGTGCTAACCCTTCCGGTTTCTTTTTCGCCTCGATGCGGTCTACTGCCCGCCGTCCAGCAGGTGCTTGTAGAACCGCTGCAAGTCCAGAGAGGTCAGATCTGCCAACGGGATGCCGCCGATCTGCGGCTTGATGTGGTTCTTCAAAAAGCCTTGCGAGGTCTTGAACGTGGACGGGCGCAGCTTGATTTTTGCGTAGTTTTCCATCCACACTTCCAGCCAACTCCCCACGGTGTAGTTCTTGGCCCGTCCGTAGTCGATGCCGATGTTTTCCTCGATGGCTTTTTTCAGCTTTTCCTTGACTTCCGCCTGCGTTTTGCCGAGGACATTCTTGATGATGGCCTTGCCTGTCTCTGGATCGTGGCCGACAGTGTACCGTCCCTCCCAGCGACCGTCCTTTCGTTTTCTGATGTTGCCTTCCCCGTTTGCTCGTCGCTTTGGCATAAAATCAGCCTCCTTTGTAACGGCACACAATACCGTAAACAGCAGAGAAAAGCTATGGGGAAGCCACACTATTATCAGAAAGTTATCAATTCTCAACCGCCGCTTATCTTTGTTTATGGCGTAGCAAGATTTGAGCTGCTACGGAGACTTCCGCCGACTACAACGGTATAAAGCGTACCGATTTTCTATCAAAGCGCCGCCGCAAACCGTTGTGACACGGGGCTTTGCGGCGACTTTTCTCAAATTTAGCGTCAAACCGTTCTGGGAACCTCGAAAAAAGCGTCAATTTCCAAAACCCGCAAACCCTTGCGGCAGCTCGCACTGCGGGCTGCTGTGAATAGGCATTGGCGCGAAAAGCGCCAATGCCTTTCTCCTGCTTTCTCGCCGCAGCGTCCAAAATCCCCCTATTTTGCCCGTCTCGGTGTTTTCCACGGTTGCCGCATTTCCTCTTTCGACCGAACCCGATGCGCTGGGCTTTGGTCGAATTTTCTGTTCTCCCGCACGGTGGCGCAACGTCCGGTCTTGGGTTTCCGGTGGGTACGCGCCCGGCTGTGTCCGGAAAACCGGACACAGCCGCCACACGCGGCTCACGCGGGTGGACAGGTGGTTTTCTGCCGTGCCTGTTGGAGCGCTTCCAAGCGTTTTCGGATGCGTTCCTGCTCACATTCCGTGTCCAGCTTTGCAAGCTTTTGCTCATAAAACTGCTGGATAGAGAACTGAATGGGCAGGAGCGTGTACAGAAGGCTTCCGTTCTGCTTGCGTCCATCCTGCGTGATGATCGTAGTGCGTTCCGTCTTGATGAGTCCTCGCTCTACCAGTTCTGTCACATATTTTCGCACGGTGTTCGGACTCATATTGACGGCTTTACCAATCGTTTTGTAGCTTGCATGGCACTGATATGTCGTCCGATCCTCAGTGTACATCAGATAGCTGTAGACAGCCAACGCGCCCGGTGAAAGACCGAGGGCGAAAACTTCATTCGGCAGAGGAAAGTAGTTTTTAATCGGATCGCGCGACGTGTAATACTTATTCCTCATGCGTGCCTCCCGTCTGCCGTTCTACCCATAGACGGAACTGCTCCTTCGGTACGACAAGCCGGCTGCCGATCCGCAGCGACGGAAAGCCGTCCTCATGCAGAAGTTCATAGGCGCTCGACGGCGAAACGCCCAGCGTGCGGGAGACAAGCTGCGCGTTTAGAAACAGCGGCAGCTCGTCAAAATTTTTGATGCTTGATGTGTTCAAAGTCTTTTTTACCTCCATATAATTTTAGAATTTTCGGAGAAAAAACTTGCGTTTCGGAGGTCCCTCTGTTAGATTGAACACAGTTGCAGTCCGTGTTTTCCGAAACGCGGCGCGCCGTCCGACTGTTGCAGCAGCCGGACGGCTTTTTTCTTTTCCGGTTACCATCCTCCATACCCGTTCCTGCCCTGCGGCCTTTTGTTGACGCACACGGCGTTGGCTTCGCCTCGGTACGCTGGCTGCTTTTGCAGCGTCGCGGCATACTTCTCCGGCGAGTATCGTCTTTGGAGATGGGTGTGAAATTTTCAAGGTACAGAGCAACTTTTCGTTGACAAGCTGTCTATGTGATGCTAGACTATGATAAAATAATTTAGACAGCTTTCTGATTTTAAGGTAACATAGAGCTATATTTTTGTCAAGGCTATTACATTTATAATTTACAATTAGTCCATATTTGAGGTGACGACTATGTGGTATGCAAAGATGTATTTCTCCGGTGAGAAGGAGTTCTTTGAAAATGATGCGTTCGGAATGCAGGGGCTGCCGTCCAAGCGGCTGGAACTTCCGTTTTTGGAAAGTCTGCTGACGTTTCTGGAACTGGACGAAAAAGAAATCACGCCGATGCTGGAACGCATCAGCGTGAATTGGGAACGCTTCGTTGAGAGCCGCGCCCGCGAAGCGTATACAGCCGCGATGGTGGAGCTCGGTGTGCTGGCCGAGAAGCACATTTATCTTCGCCTTCTATATACGCGCAGCTTCGGCTGTTTTTCCGTAAATGGCTACGATCAAGCGGAAATTCAGGCGATTGCTTTGGACTTAAAGGAGTTTGCAAAGCAGTTTTCAGAGACAAGGAAGCAGGTCGAGAAGTTTTTGGAATGTGTGCTGGACGTGGATTCCGCCGGGCGTGAACCGCAGAAACAGGCGGCGAAAAACTATCATCACGACCAGCCGAGAGATCCGGAGCTGTTCCGATTTGAGCCAATCCCGCTGAGCTTTGAACCGGTCGAGCCGGGCCGGTGCGCGCCTGTTTTATACTCGTCCGTCGTGCGCGACATGATCGACTATTCGCTGCGAAGCTGCGTCGAGCGCGGCGTGACCGTGCGCCGCTGCAAGAATTGCGGCCGCTGGTTTCCGCAGACCGGCCGCGTGAGCGCGGAGTACTGCGAGCGCCCGGTAAAGTACGGTGAGCAGCGCTGCCGCGAGATCGGTGCGTTCCGGCAGTGGACGAAAAGACAGACCGATGACCCGATTTTCAAAGCATACCGCAAGGAGTACAAAAAGCGCTTCGCGTGGATCAAGGCCGGGCGCATCACCGACGAGCAGTTCTATGCCTGGAGTGAAAAAGCCAGAGAAGAAAAGAAGAAGTGCGACCGGGAGATCATCTCGCTGGAGGATTTCCAGCAGTGGCTCCGCGACTCCAAAATATGAAAATACGCTGCCGGTAAGCTGTCGGCAGCGTATTCTTTGTCTATAGCGGAGCAAAATACAGTCCTTTTACGCAAACGTTTTCACCAGGTCGGAAAGCTTTTGCAAACGGAAATCCGCAAGCAAGGAATTTGCCGCGGAGCCGATGGCCGCAGCGTAGAAACCGCCGGCCTTTGCAGCCTTGTATGCGAGATAACCCATGTCATCTTGTTTTCAAAACTCATGCCTATATAATGCGCAGCGCTGCCATCGGCAGAGGCGGAAAGGGAAAGAGGCTTACAGAGATTTGCAGAAGGTGTCGATGCGGCGGAGCGCCTCACGGAGATTGTCATCCGAGCAGGTGTATGCGATACGGATGAAGCCTTCGCCGCATTCGCCAAAGGCGCTGCCCGGAATGCAGACGACCTTCTGCTCGTCGAGCAGGCGGTTGCAGAACTCGACGCTGCTCAGGCCGAAGCTGCTGATGTCGGCAAAGACATAGAACGCGCCGTTCGGGCGGTTGCAGCGGATGCCGTCGATCTTGGCAAGCCCGTCGAGCAGGATGCTGCGGCGGCGTTCAAAGATCTGGCGCAGTTCTTCGCACAGCTCCGGATGGTCGAGCGCGACGGTCGCCGCGTACTGGCCGGGGGCGTTGGCGCAGGCGTTGAAGTTTTCCTGACACTTGGTCATGCGGTCAACGATCTCCGCCGGGGCTGCGACAAAGCCGATGCGCCAGCCGGTCATCGCATAGGACTTTGAAAAGCTGTTGACGATGACGGTGCGCTCTCTCATGCCCGGGAAAGACGCGATGCAGTGCGCTTCCTCTCCGGCGTAGAGCAGGGTGTTGTAGACATCGTCAGAGATCACCAGCAGATCGTGCTTCACGGCCAGCTCGGCGATCTTTGCCATCGTTTCGCGCGTCATAACGGAGCCGGTGGGGTTGTTCGGGGTGTTGATCATCAGCGCCTTGGTGTGCGGTGTGATGAGCTTTTCGATGGTTTCCGGCTGCATTTCAAAGTTATGCTTCAGATCCGTGGGGACGCGGACCGCCGTGCCGTCACAGTATGCGACCTGCGCCACATAGTTCAGCCACTGCGGATCCTGAATGAGGATTTCATCACCCTTGTTCAGCAGGATGAGGAACAGGAGACTCAGCGCGCCCATGCCACCGTTGGTGATGATGATCTCCGTGTTCGGGTCGTAGTGCAGATCCTTCAGGTAGGATTTTTCCGCGATGGCCTGACGGAACGAGAGCGTACCGGCGTTCGGCGTATAATGCGTGATGCCCTTGTCGAGCGCTTCCTTGCAGGCCTCACAGACCAGCTTCGGCGTAGGCATATCGGGTTCGCCGATGCCGAGGCTGATGACGCCGGTCATGGTGTTTGCGCGGTCAAACATGGCGCGGATTGCGCCCTGCTTCAGTGTTTTTGCTTTTTCATTGATCCATTCCATGATATTCTCCTGTTATCTCTGCACCCGCCCCGTGCCGTCGCCGCCCATGAGCTTTTCCACATCGGAAACGCTGACACGGTTAAAGTCGCCGATGACGCTGTGCTTCAGACAGGAAGCTGCAACTGCAAATTCGAGCGCGGACTGCTTGTCCTCATACTGGTTCAGGCCGTAGATCAGACCGCCCGCAAAGCTGTCGCCGCCGCCCACGCGGTCAATAATGTCGCGGATTTCATATTTCTTTGAAACATAGAAATCCTTGCCGTCATTCAGGCACGCCGCCCAGCCGTTCCAGTCGGCACTGTGGCTCTCACGGAGCGTGATGGCGATGCACTTCATGTTCGGATAGCTTTCCAGCACCTTGTTGCCGAGCGCTTTATACTTCTTACGATCGAGTTCACCGGACTCGACGTTCACATCGACGGTAATTTCGAGCGATTTCTGCACGTCTTCTTCGTTGGCAATCGCCACATCGACATACTTTGCAAGCTCTCGCATGACCTCGCTGGCCTTCTTGCCATACTTCCAGAGGTTCTTGCGGTAGTTGAGGTCACAGGAGACGGTGATGTTCCGCTTCTTTGCTTCCTTGACGGCTTCGAGCGACAGCTCCATTGCGGATTCGGAAATTGCAGGCGTAATGCCCGTGATGTGGAACCAATCCACACCCTCGAAGGCTTTGTCCCAGTCGATATCGCCCGGCTTTGCAAGTGCGATTGAGGAATACGCACGGTCATAGACGACCTTGCTCGGCAGCTGATTTGCGCCGCCCTCTAAGTAATAAATGCCCATGCGACCCTCGCTGCGGACGATCTTCTTTGTGTCCACGCCAAAATAGCGCAGTTCGCGGATACAGCACTCTGCAATATCGTTCTTCGGCAAGACGGTCAAAAATTCTGCGTCCATGCCGTAATTTGCAAGGGAGATTGCCACGTTGGCTTCGCCGCCGCCGAAGGTCGCCTCAAGCATCGGGCTCTGGAAGAAGCGCTCGTGTCCCGGCGCTTTCAGGCGGAGCATAATTTCACCAAATGTCAGAACTTTCATCTTCGTCCCTCCTTACTTCTGCAGCAGATGCACGGCGAAACCGCCGAACTCGTCTTTGAGGTATGCAGCTGTCATACGTCCGTTTTTGTACTTTGCCGAGCTTTCGTCATACGCAAAGCCCTTCTTTGCAAGCCCTGCCACCGCCAGCTCCACAGAGTTGGTGCGGATCGCAATATGACCGTTTTTGCCCTTGAACATGGACTTCATGACCTCGATACCGCTGGATGCAAACATCGAAGAGTTGCCGTCTTTGACCGGCAGAACAAACGCTTTGTTCAGCTTCTCGCAGACCGCGGATGCCGCATCGGCATCTTCGCAGTTGACGCCGACGTGCGCTACCTCGAACCCCAGCGCAGCGGCTCTTGCTTCCTTGCAGAGCTTTGTGATCTTCTCAAAATTACCGGCTGCAATGTCCGCCTTCGGGCAGACCCAGCTGCCGCCGACTGCGCGGATGAACGGCGCGGCGATGAACTCGCCGATGTTCTGACCATTCACGCCGCCGGTCGGGATGAATTTGATCCCGCCGAACGGGCCCGAGAGCGCCTTCATGGCAGAAAGTCCGCCATAAACGCCAGCCGGGAAGAACTTCACAACGTTTAAACCCAGCTTCATTGCCGCCATAATTTCCGTCGGCGTCACGCAGCCGGGCGTCACGGCAACGCCGTTTTCCACGCACCAGCGGACGACTTCTTCGTCAAAGCCGGGGGATACGATAAATTTTGCGCCGCACTCGGTGGCTTTTTCACACTGTTCAAGCGTAATGACCGTTCCTGCGCCAACTAACATGTCGGGGCAGCTTTCCGCGACTGCCTTGATCGAGTCCGCCGCAGCAGCCGTGCGGAACGTGATTTCCATCACGTCCACGCCGCCGGCAAGCAAAGCCTTTGCCGTCGCGACCGCGTCCTTCGCGTCATCCAATACCACAACCGGCACAACAGCCGATGCAGCCAGTCTTTCAGAAACATTCATTTTGTCGACTCCCTACTTTCATTTGCGATGATTCCAATAAACATCCCATGCGTTTCCTGCAAACATCATCTCTCGCTCTTTCTCCGTACAGTCGGACAAAAGGAATTTTCCGTGTGCCACCAACTGCTGATAGTTTGCCGTCCCCAGCAGCCATGGAATATCTGTCCCCCATAACAATTTCTTTGCTCCCACGATCCCGCGTGCCAAGTCAAAATAGCGTTTCGTACTGGGAAATGGATATTCTTCTTCCTTCTGCACATGATACGGGAGCGCGGAAAGATCAAACCAAACATTTGGCAACGTACCCAAACGAATCTGCTCCAACCACGCAGACCAAAGCTCCGGGTTGCGCTCTGCAGCTCGCGAGGGCTGCCCCATGTGGCAAAGCACGATTTTCAATCCCGGATGACGCTTTGCGATGGACGCGATCTGATCTGTCTGATAAGAACCATCGCCTGGCCGACCGAGGTCAAACGAAACCGTTTTTCCACCTGCTTCCATGGCCTCCCAAAGCCATCTTAGCTCTGGTGCATCCAGCTGTACGCCGGGATAGACACCGTACAGGCCGCCCGCCTCAGAAAACTCAATTTTAATGTTTTTCCAAAGCGATCCTTCCAGCTTTTCGGCATAATACTGGCGCGCCGCGGGACTCCAAGGGTCAAAAAAAGCGGAGGCAGTAAACTGCTCCGGATAGTCCCGGCATGCTTGCAGTACATACTCGCTCCAGTCTCCATAGCATGGGCAAAGAATCAGGACAGCTTTATCCACCTGTGCCTGCCGCATCTCATGCAGCAGCATCTGCAATGTATGGCTGGTGTTTTCGTTGATCGCCGGCAGCACATCCTGTGCAATGCCGTCTCCTGCATCGATCCGGCCATATCCCGCGCCATGGGTATGGCCTTTTGGGCCATACCCATCAACGTTTGGGAAAATATGAACATGCGCGTCAATCAGCATAGCTTTTCCCGCTCAGTTCATGCTGCCCTTTACGCCCTGAACCAGTTGATCGATCACGTTGATTTCTTCGATCGTCGGTCTGTATCCGTCCTCAAACATGACCGAACCGTCCTGCGCATAGATCGGGCCCTCAAACACGGCAATCTCCTTGTTAATCAACTGCTCGCGCACTTCACCAAGCTTCGCCACGATCTCATCAGAGACTGTGTCGCCAAATGTTGCCTGCTTGATCAGGTTCAGTTCCATGCCGCCGCTGATGTTCACCGGTTCATATTCTCCGTCAATCGCCTGCTTCAGATACGGAATATAGCCGCTCCAATCCGTAATGCACGCAGACAGCCACGTCTGGGGATCCAGCTCATACGCATCAGAGTTGCAGCCGAAGCAGTGCACGCCACGGCTGCGGCAGATTTCCATCATCGTCTTGATGGAATCCTGGAACGGCGCAATGACATCACAACCGCTGTCGATCAACTGGTTCACAGATGTGGTCTGCAGGCCAGTATCCGCCCACGACCCGGTAAAGACCGCGGTAATATCAATCTCAGGCTTGATCGACTGCGCGCCAAGTGCAAACGCGTCGATGGCAACAATGACATCCGGGATCGGCAGAGAGCCAATGAAGCCGATCTTGTCCGTTGTCGAATACATGGCGGCCAGGACACCATTCAGATACCAGACATCCTGCACTTCTCCATGGATGATGGAAAAGTTTCCGCCGGCGTAATCCGTGATCGGGAGCGAATAGAACGCTACCTCAGGATGACGCAGCGCGACATTGTGCGAGTATTCGAGGAATCCAAACTGCGAGGGGAACAGAATGGTGCACCCCTGTGCAATCAGCTCCTCCATGACACCTTCGCTGTCAGAGGTTGTAGGGACGTTTTCCTTAATCACGACTTCAATGCCAAGCTCTTTCTCAACAAGTTCACCAAGCTGCACGAAATTCAGGTTGAAGCCATAGTCGTCTTTTGTTCCGCTCAGGATAATGCCAAGCTTCTTTGCCCCCGCACCGGGCTTGACGTCGCCCGTCTGTTCCGTCTGCGTCTGGGTGGGGTCAGCCGGCTTTGCGCATGCCACCAGCGTTGCCGCGAGCAGAACCAGCACCAACATCATTGCAACTACTTTTTTCATTGTTTTTCCTCCGTCCTTTTTCTTTAAGTAATAATTTTCAGTTGTTCCGGCATCGACGGCTTTTTGGACGTCGAAATAATTGCCAGAGCAACCAATGTAAACAGGTAGGGCATCATCAATGTCACATACATGGAAATGGGCACTTCGTGGATCTGGAAGAATATCTGCAGCGCCTGTGCCAGGCCGAACAGATACGCCGCAAGGTATGCTCGCTGCGGCTTCCACGAGCAGAGGATCACCAGAGAGGAGGCAATAATTCCCCGTCCGTTGATCATGTTGTTTGCCCAACTCATCGCATAGATCACGCTCATATGTGCCCCGCCGATTCCAGCCAGAACACCTGCAAAAATAACCGCTCCGTATTGCAGAACCACCGGGTTATACCCGTACGCTCTTGTGACATCAGGCCGTTCCCCCACAGAACAGAGCACCAGCCCCGTTCTTGTTTTTGTCAGGAACCACCAAGCTAACACCGGAAGTACATAAGCGATATACGTCAGAATATCCTGCTGAAAAAAGGCCGGCCCAATCACCGGAATCTTGCTCAGAACCGGAATGGCGAGGGAAAACGACTTTCCAAGGCTGACGCCGAGCTGCGATCTTCCAAAAAAGGTGGTCAGGCCCTGCGCAAAGAAAATCAGGATAAACCCGGTCGCCATCATGTTGCTTTTTCTGGAGATGGAAAGGAACGCCTGGATCAGCCCAATCAAGCCGCCTGCAATCGCTGCGCACAAAACAGCCAAAAACAGGCTTCCGCTCCCGGCTGCTACGGCAAAGCCTACACATGCGCCACAAAGCATGCTTCCTTCTACGCTCAGGCTGGTGATGCCGGTTCGTTGGCCAATCAAATCCCCAAGCAGCGCGTAAATGATGGGAGTTCCTGCGCTGACCATGCAAATGAGAATCGTTGTTAGTTCATTCATGCCTTTCTCTTTCCTCCCACCGTCATAATTGTCAGCAAAACGAGCATGATCAAAATCTGCATTGTCGCCGCCGGAAGCCCGGTGTTGATCTCCATGCCGTTACCGGCGACGGTCAAACCGCCGATCAGTAAGGCGGACAGGATCAGCAAAAGCGGGTTGTTTCCAGCCATTCCTGCAGCAAGGAAGCCCATAAAGCCCATGGTCTCGCCCGCACTGATCCGCATACGACCCTCGACGCCGACGACCATGACCGCGCCGGCAAGGCCGGCAAGTGCACCCGCGAACAAGAACACCCAGGTCTGTATTTTTCTCACTTGTATGCCTGCGTAACGTGCAGCCATCTGGTTTCCGCCGATCGTACGCACCGCAAACCCCACTCTTGTATGATAGATGATATACCAGGTCAAGCCTGCCATGGCAATCGCGACAAAGATACCGGCGTTCATTCTTGTTCCAAAAAAGGTGTGAAAACGCAGCTGGGGCGCAATTTCTACCGTCTGCGGGTAATTCCATCCATTTGGATCACGAAGGCTGCCAAACAGCATGGCAGAGATCAGGTAGGTCGCAACATAGTTCATAAGGATTGTCGTCAGGATCTCGTTCATTGCAAGCTTCTGCTTCAGAAAAACACCGACGCCTGCATACAAAGCCCCGCAGATCATACCAACCAGCAGCATCAGCGGGATTCCGATAACACCGGGCAGATTTGCCAGCACTGTGCTTCCGGCAACAGCGGTTCCGAGAGCGGCAATCGCCATCTGGCCTTCTCCGCCTGCGTTGGCCAGGCCAACACGGGCCGGAATGCTTGCCGCAAGACCCGTCAGGATCAGATACGACGCACGGACAATTACTTCGCCAAAGCCGTAAGCCGAACCAAAAATAGATGTAATGATGGTCTGATACGCCACAAGCGGCGATTTGCCCTGCGACAGGAGCAGCCCGGCAAACGCGATCAGAGGAAACAGGACGCAGATCAGGATCCTAACTGCCAAGCTGTCTTGAAGTTGCAGCGGCTTCTTTTGTGCCTTATTCATGTGCGTTCTCTCCTTGAAGCATAATTTTTCCGATCTCATTCGGCGTACACGCGTCTACACAGTACGGTCCAAACGCAGTGTGAGAAGACAGGACCAGGATCCGGTCGCACATCGTGAACAGCTCCGAGATATCTTCGGAAATCAGGATCGTACCCACGCCCTGTTTTTTCAGCCGGAACAGTGTCTTGTGGACTGCGTGTACTGTGGCGATGTCCAGTCCCCGGCTTGGATAACTGGCAATTAACAGGCGCGGTCTAGAGATAACGGCACGGGCAAACGTCATTCGCTGCAGATTGCCGCCAGAAAGTGTCCCGGCAATTCTTTCTGCCTGTGGGACCCGGAGGGTCTTGACCTCAGAATGTGTCTGCAGCTGACTGCGCATTGCCTGCCAGTCCATATCACCATGGCGGTAAATCGGATCCAGGCCGACCAGCGCCATGTTTTCCAGAATCGAAAACGTCGGAACAACGTTGTCGCGAATGGGATCCTCAGTCACCATTCGCATCCCCAACCGGATTCTATGCGCAATATCTGTTGAGGAGATATCCTCTTCATTTGCGCTCAGGATACCGCTCTGCAGCTTCCGCGCTCCGTATATGGCCTCCGCCAGTTCTCTCTGCCCATTTCCGGATATGCCGGCAATGCCCAGGATCTCTGCTTTGTGCATTTCAAAGCTGACATCATGCAGAATCAACTGATCGTGGTCATCCTTTATGCTGACTCCGGAAAGCGACAGCTGCAGTGCCGCTGCTTCGTTTTCCTCACTGCATTCCGGGCGTTCCAGCTCAAAGTTGACCGGAACATTCCCCATCATTGCCGAGATGATCTGCTGCTGGCTGAAGCCATCTCTGCGTTCAAAGGTACAGACATGTTCGCCCTGACGCAGAATTGTGATTCGGTCAGCCACAGCAAGGATCTCGTCAATTTTGTGCGTGATCAGGAAGATCCCATACCCCTTATTGCGGAATCCGCTCAGCATCTGCAGAAAAGCCTGCACTTCGTGCGGTGCCAGCACGCTTGTGGGCTCATCGAAAATCATCACACGGGTCTGCGGATCCAGCAGAATCTTCAGGATCTCCACATGCTGCCGCTGTCCGAGGTCAAGCTTCCAAACCTCCGTGTCAGGATCCACGGAAAGGCGATACTCCGCAGAGATTCGATTAATTTCATCGCGAAGCTTCTTTTTATTGATCTTCCACCCGGCAGAATGGAGGGAAAGGAATACATTTTCCAGAACTGTGAAAGCAGGAACGAGCCGGAAATCCTGAAATACCATTCCGATACCCTTTTCGCGGGCAATCGTCGGATTCCAGCGCTCCATTTTTTCTCCGTCAATATACAGATTTCCGGCAGTCGGCTGATAGACACCATAGAGCATCTTCATCAGCGTACTTTTTCCCGCACCGTTCTCGCCTGCTATCGCATGGATTTCACCGGCGTGGATTTCGATGTCAATCTCCCGGTTTGCCGTCAATTCTCCGAATCGTTTCGTGAGTTTTTCCGCCCGTAAAATCGGTTCCACTCGCCGTTCCTCCTGTTTTATCATCTCTGCTCACTATAGATCACAACATGATTTCCATGCGGATCAAGCAGGGTAAACGCCCGCGTTCCGTCCTTGCAGCCACAGGGTTCCTGCAAAACCTGAACCAGCGGCGCTTCCTTTTTCATGATTGCCTCAAAGCAACTGTCTGCATCCTGTGCTTCAAACATCAGCGTCTCGTTCCCCTGCGGCATCGGATCCTTTCTGCAAAGTACCTCCAGCGTTCCGTCCCCGGATCCGATTACAAATTTATGCCCCCGGTCCTTTGTTCCGTAGTCCCAGGTATAGCATGCACGGAGCCTGAGAATATCTCGGTAGAATGCCAGGCTCTGTTCATAGTCCGCCACATCTACATACGCCACTGCGCGGTATTCACCACGGAACATTCCCGGAACTGTCGGCTGCCAACCATGCTGGTACTCCATCACATCACGACTCCAGGAGAAGATCACAATCACGTTTTCATCTGGATCGAGCAGCTGGAACAGCCGGATTCCATACGGGCGGTCCGCGATATGTTCATAAACATGCAGCCCCGGTTTTCTTGCCAACCGCGAATAGCAGTCATCAACATTGTCCGCCTCCAGCATAATCGTCGTCGGCCCCTGCGGAAGATCGGCGCCGGCCGGACGCAGCTCTACTGCACCGCCTGCTGCAGCAAAGCGGCAGCCCTCCATTCCGCCGTCCCAGACCGGAACCAGTTCCAATGTCTGCTGATAGAAGTTCCGGCTCCGCTCCAAGTCTCTGACGCAGAGGACCGTCCGTACCTCTTTTTCAAAATAATCCCTGTGCTGCATACTTCTCTTCCTTTCTTCCGTTTCGGATATCGACCCAAAATACATATATTTATGCTTGCAAACTTCTTAATAAATGACTATAATCAGTAAAAAAGCTGGAGGTGCTTCTTCTATGCTCCGTCTATCCTCACAAACACAACAATCCAGGGTGCGCGCACAGCTTGAACTCCTGCTGCGCAATGCGGAACCCGGCGAACGGCTGCCCTCAGAGCCTGCGCTTGCAAAGCGTTTCGATGTCAGCCGAACCACGATCCGGGAAGTCATGAGCCAGTTGGAAACAGAAGGCTTCGTCCAGCGCAGGCAAGGAAGCGGCACCTATGTGCGTCATCAGCCGCTGCTGGAGGATGAAAGCCTGCTCCACTTTGTCGATTTTCCGACGCTGATCTCCAAGCAGGGACACACGCCCGCCATGCGGCAGCTCGGATTTGTGCAGCAGCGCGCAGGAGCTTTCTTTTCCACCCGTTTTCACATCGGTGAAGAAGATCGGATCCTCACCCGGCGCTGCCTGTACACGGCAGATGAACATTTTTGTGTACTGGCTGAAGACAGTTTCCCGCTGGCCTTCCTCTCGAAAGGTCAGCGTGTACAGCTGCTTGGGTCAAACAATACCGATCTGCGGCTTTTCCTTTTTCTCGCAACCGGCCGCGCCGCCTGTCAGGACGAAACCACAATCTCCGTTGCCCAACCGGAAGACTACCCGTTCCTTGAATCCCTGCTCGAGGACAAGCAGCATCCGCTGCTCTTTCTGAGCAGCATGTGTCTTGATAATCACAATGAACCGTTTATCAGTTCGCAGATTTACTCGGACACAGACTATATCAAGTATCAGCTGAACCGCAGGATCGTCTGAACTCAGTGATTGCTGTGATACAGGTTGATCCGGTTTCCACAGGGGTCTTCAACGGCAAAGTACCTTGTACCGTAGCTCTGTGTTACAGGCTTGCTCACAATCCGGATGCCTTCTGCAGCCGTAAGCTCCTGATAGGTCTGATCGACATCTTCGGTTTCCAGATTGACGATCACAGGGCCGGTCTTTCTGTCATGTGCCTGACAGAGTACGCTGATTGTACCGCGACCAGCCCGGAACTTTGCGCCGCAATCCTGCGCGCTTTCGTTCCAACTGTAATATGGCTTCTGTCCGAGCAGCGTTTGATAGAAGTCTCGGCAGACAGAAAAGTTTTCCTCTTCGGTGTATAGAAGGATTTGAATGTCTCCTGTAAATGCTGTCATGTTCTTATTCTCTTTTTTGTAGACACAGACGCCGTCAATATATTTTGCACAGATGTCTCGATCATCCGACCTGGTAATTAACCGTTCTATCCGCTCATACGGTGTCCGCTGCACGCCGTCGCAGAAGCGGCTGTCATCCAAAATCACCGCATCAAAGCAATATCCCGGTTCAAAGCTCCCGCTTTTCCAAAGTACGCCGCCGCCTTTTGTTGCAAGGTAAAACGCATTGGGCAGAGACAAAACTTTCCGCTGATCCATATTGCGCGCGCTGTTTTTGGAAGCCCAAAAGACTTTAGACGCCAAAATCGCTTCAAAGATCGTTCGGAACATATTCAGGGTATTGCCGCCGCCGACATCCGTGCCCAGTCCGACTGCAATTCCAGCATCGAGATATTCCATGATTGGTGCTGCGCAACCGCAACTGTTCATATTCGACTGTGGACAATGTGCTACCAGCACATTGCGTCTTTTCAGCGTTTTCACCTCTTCGGGGGAGGAAAAAACGCAGTGCGCCATCACAGCCCGTGTATGCGGTCCAAGCAAACCAGCACGGTCATAGGCCTGCGCATAATAATCAAGATCCGGTGCAAGCTCGTGCACCCAGTCAATTTCATCCAGCCCCTCCGAAAGATGTGACTGCACTGGGACGTGGTATTCCTCGGCAAGCTCTCCCAGTTGCTCTAAACAGCTTTCCGTACAACTCGGGAAATAACGCGGTGTGAGGATCGGGTAGATTGCACCAATACCATCTTTCGTTTCCTCTAGCCAAAGGCGGGTCTGCGCAATTGTTTCCTCTGTTGTTTCCAACAGTCCAGCTGCACAGTTTCGATCCATATTGACTTTCCCAACGTAACCTGCAAAGCCGAACTTTGCCAGAGCTTTCATGAGAGTCTCTGTCGCCGTGCGGCTGGTCGTGGCATAGGCACACAGGCGCGTCGTCGGTGTAGCAAGAAGTGACTTCGCAAAGCGAGTGTAGGTCAGTTCCGCATACGCTGGATCGTTAAATCTAGACTCGTCTGGGAACGCATAACGCTCGAACCATGTGTTCCACTGTCCGTTTTCAATATTTTGCCCAATACCTTGAAAGGGTGCTTGTGAGGCGTGAACGTGGATGTCGCATGTTCCGGGAATCACAAATTTCCCGCTTGCATCCAGAACCTTAATTTGACGATATTGCTCCGGTAACGCTGAATAAGTCCCTGCAACTTTTTTTCCATCGCAGACCAGATATGCGTCTTCCATGATGGTAAATTGATCCCGCTGTGCGGTAAAAACCAGCGTCCCTTTGATTGCAAAGCTCCGCTCCGCAAAATATTCAACTTGGCTCATAGCATCCCCTACTCGGCAATTCATATAAATCTTAGCTACATAATATCAACATTTTTGGTCACCGTCAACACAAACAAGTGCTTCAATAACATCTTTGGATACATGCAAAAAAACACTCTGTTTACCTCCCTTTCTTTTCTGTTAAAAGTGCAATTTGTACGACAAATTACCCAAAACTGCTCTGCGACTGCCCATGGGCATCCTGCTTATGTCCTATCGCTACCCGCTTCTGCATGAGATTTTTACGGCGTTTGGAGTCCACGCAGATGCCCATCGGGTTGCTGGGTGGCGCGGCGGTGTCGTGGAAAACTTGCCTCATCTGGTGAAACAATTTGACGCTTGAACTCAAAAGATATTCGGATGGAAGACGCACTTGGTGAGAAGCTGCGGATAGAGTATTTTCACCTGCAAGTGTCGGATTTGTAGAAGTCTGTGCAAAAGAATCTTCGAGCTGAAAGCGCAAATGCGCCGCTTCTTGAATAATGACGTTCTTGATTGCGCGAAATTCTTTCTGCTGCGAAAGCGGATTGTGCTTGTCCGGACCTGCTTTTGTAGTAACTTTCTAGCGTATCACGCAGGTCATTCCAGATGGAATAATACGTTGCTACCTCCGGCATCTTTTCAAGTTCATCCACGATGAAATCCAGCATATCTTTCAGCGGCTTTTTGAGGTACCCATATTGCTTTTTGCCATTGACCGTACGCAGTTCCATCGCAAACTCCAACAGTTTCTGATGAACAACTCCGATGGATTTTCAATACTCTAGCTGGCCAATGATTCTGCGCATGGCCTCCCATGCCGCTTTGTTCACGTCTTTGTCGGCAACATCTTTCCGAACGACTATCAGTTCGTCTGTATACACACAAAGCTTTTGCAGACCGTCATTTACCACGCTACCATAGATTCAGCACGGAGCATACGCGATCGCTGGGTCCACAGACCGGGCGCGTGAGCGCGGAGTACTGTGAGCGTCCCGTGAAGTACGGCGAACAACACTGCCGCGAGATCGGTTCCCACAAACGGTACGACGACAAATGCAAAAATGAATCCATCTGGCTCGCGTATAATCGCGCGGACAAAACGCATTTCGCCCGCTACCTGAAGCGGAAAATGACCACCGCTCAATTTGAGCAGTGGTCTCGGTATACTGTAGAATTACGGCAGAAGGCAGAGAACAGTGAAATGGAACTGGCGGACTATCAGAAGGAACTGCGAATTTGACGATTTACTGCTTAATCTTTGATTACTGCGGCGCAGTTTCTGCGCCGCTAGTTTTCTGCTCTGACCCAAACCGTGACCCAAACGCGGAAAAATCCGGCGGATTTATCCGTACCGGAAAGGATACCGCTGTGAAATTTCCCGAGCGGAAAGGTGTGGAAATGCCCTGAAATGTCCGCGAAAAATATCCGACCAACCTTCAGGATGTAGAAACCAAAAATATTATGACAAAATCCACCCTGCCGGTGGGCGGCTATTCCGTCAATTCTTATGTAGGCTGTACCCATGGCTGCAAATACTGCTACGCTTCGTTCATGAAGCGGTTCACCGGCCATACTGAGCCTTGGGGTACTTTTCTGGATGTGAAGCATTGGCCTGCCATCAAAAATCCCCGGAAGTACGCCGGACAGCGCGTAGTCATCGGCTCGGTGACCGATGGCTATCTGCCCCAGGAGGAACAGTTCGAAAATACCCGCAAGCTGCTGGAGCAACTGAAAGACAGCGGCGCGGAGATTTTGATCTGCACTAAGTCTGACCTGGTAGTACGGGATATCGACCTTCTGAAAGAGATGGGAAAGGTCACGGTTTCATGGTCGATCAATACGCTGGACGAGGATTTCAAAAACGATATGGACAATGCCGTCAGCATCAAGCGGCGGCTGGATGCCATGAAGCAGGTTTATGACGCAGGTATCCGCACCGTGTGCTTTATCGCTCCGGTTTTTCCCGGTATCACGGATTTTGAGGCTATCTTCCATCAGGTCAGAAATCAATGCGACCTGATATGGTTAGAAAATCTAAACCTGCGAGGCGGATTCAAAAAAGACATCATGGACTATATTTGTAAAAAATATCCTGACTTGGTTCCGCTGTACGACGCTATCTACAACAAGAGAGACAGAAGCTACTTCCGTGGTTTGGAGGATCAAGCGGAACGGCTGGCGAAAGAAAACAGCTGTCCCTTCGTGGACAACGAGCTGCCCTACGGACGAGCAGAGCCTGGGCACCCGGTCATTGTGGATTACTTTTACCATGAGGAAGTGCGTGGCTCGGAAAACACCGGGAAGCGAACTCAAAAAGTATGATCTTAGGGTGCTCTGAAACGTAGTATGGACAATCGACACCCACACTCTAAGTCACGTGTGTCAACGTGATAAAAATTATATTGGACAAACGCTTGACAACTTTTGTTTTGTAATTTCAAAATTTTCTCTGACCCACTTTTGACCCAGAACGGAACCGGAGCAGGCAGGTCTGGACGGAAACAATGGAAGATCCGCCGAGTGAACGGCGGTAAAAAGCACAAATCGGAGCCGAAATGACTCCGATTTGTGCTTGAGACAACCTACGGACCAGAAGGCCGGGGGTTCGAATCCCTCACGGCGTGCCAAAAAGCCTCGTACCAAGCGGTACGGGGCTTTTTGTTATCCACGGAAGCCAACCCAACAGGAGGTCTGTTATGCGAATCATCCGAGAAAAAACCGCCGCCGTCTGCGTGGACTATCAGGAGCGTATCCTGCCCGCCATGACCGATCCCGAAACGTTGCTCCAAAACACCGTAAAGCTGCTGAAGGGGCTGCGGGTGCTGGGCGTCCCCGTATACCTGACGCAGCAGTACACCAAGGGTCTGGGCGATACCGTGGCCCCCATCCGGGAGGCCGCCGGCACATCGGAGCATCTGGAAAAGCTCACCTTCAGCGCTTATCCCCAGCTGCGGGAGAAGCTGCTGCCCCCGGAGCAGCAGCCCTATGTGCTGCTCTGCGGCATCGAGAGCCACATCTGTGTGCTCCAGACCGCCATGGACCTGAAGGCCCACGGCTACCAGCCGTATCTGGTTACCGACTGCCTCTCCAGCCGCAAGCCCGCCGACCACCGGATGGCGCTGGAGCGGGCCAAACAGGAGGGTATCCTCCTCACCACCTGCGAGGCCACCCTCTTCGAGCTGCTGGCCGCCGCCGGCACCCCCGACAGCAAGGCCATCCAGAAGCTCATCAAGTGACAGAGCATAGATCAACAGAACGCAATATAAGAAAAGCGTGGGACGCCCTCCGGCGTCCCACGCTTTTGCCTATCCCACCGGGATATCCACAATGCCGATGCCCCGTCGCAGGGCGTATTCGATGGTGCGCCGGGTTCCGCCGGGAAGCCCGTCGTGTACGGCGATCAGCAGCGAGGCGTGATCCACCATGTACCGGTTGCGCCGCTGCATACAGCCGGGGCTGTACTGCTGCTGCACCATCGTCTCATAGTCGCAGGCCGCCACCAGCCGCTGCCACCGCAGCCGCTGCTCCGCCGGCCACCCCTCCGCCTGCGAGGGACACGGGATGGCCGCCTCCACCGTCACGTCGCCGTGCAGCTGCCGCAGCGCCAGCGCCAGCTCGCAGAAATACAGGTCGCACCCTTGGGCCATGCCGCAGATGAAGTGGCGATAGCCCCGCTCATAGGCCGCCTCCATCGCGTTCCACAGCCGCTCCTTCAGCGCAAGACACCGGCGATCTCCCTCATCGTCGCCCCACGGCAGCTTACCGGGCCGATGGCCGGAAAAACAGCAGCTGATCGGTCTGGCTCGCATAGCGCTCCCTCCTTCCCCCTTTGGTTTCCATTTCATTATAGAACATATTTTCTATTTTGTAAAGCCCAAAAAATCGGAGGACGGCTCCCGCCGCCCTCCGTCATTTCACTTCTGCTCCTCGTACAGGGCCTCCAGCACACGGGCATAGAGATGCTCCGGGTCCTTGCGAAACCGCTCCGCCAGATCCTTGGCCATCTCCTCCGTGGCCACCATCAGCTCCAGCTGCATCAGGCTGTCCACATCGTCGCTGAGCTTTAATTCCACGGTGTAGGTGCCGTTTTCCCGTGGGATGGCCTTCCCCTGCACCTGCGCCTGCCGCAGCAGCTCCTTGTTGTATTCCTCGATGTTCCTGTCCGTCCGCAGCCGCACGGAATAGGGCAGGCTGGACTCGCAGATGGCGCTGTTTTTCAGCCCCTTGGGGGTGATGGCGTACCGCCCCTCCTCCGTCAGGCGCAGATGCTCCGTCTGCACCAGATCGTTCAGACACTCCGAAAAATCGAAATAGTCAATGCCGTCGTCGCACATGGTCAGCTCCTGCATCCCCTCCAGCGGCAGCGGCTCCGACACACGGGCGGCAATGTACAAAATGAGAAACTTGATCTCCAGCTTGTCACGGATAAATCCGACTCCCATTGGATCACGTCCTTTCGGCTTTTCTATACACCCCTATTATAATGAAAAATTTCCGATTTGTACAGAGGTTTTTCCCCTCCTCGCCTGCATTTCCCGCACCCCGCCGGGCCGGACGCATAGACTGGATTGAAAGGGCGATGCCCTTGAGTACTTAAATAGGAGGTTTTTCTATGCCTGAAAACGGTATGCCCGGCCCGGTCTGCGATCTGAGCAGCGTGCGTGAGGCCGTCTGCATCCATACCCATAAGATCTTCGACTCCTGCCGTGACAAGGACTGCGTGGAGGATCTGCGCTTTTACCCCACGGCATCGGCTCAGGAGGTGCTGTCGGCCTGCCAGATGGTGCGGGGCGGCACGGCGGAGCTGCTCTACGTCTATACCGACGTGGAGCCCGTTACCTTCAACCGGGGGTTCTACTCCATCGATATGCGGTTTTTCTACCGGGTCACTCTCCAGGTCGGCACCGGCACTCCCCGCTGTACCGAGGCGGAGGGCCTGTGCGTCTTTGACAAGCGGGTCATTCTCTTCGGCAGCGAGGGCAGCGCCAAAATTTTCTCCTCCGACACGGTGCTGGACGATCTGGATATCCCCGGCTGCCGCCGCAGCAACCTGCCCACGGCGGTGGTGGAGGCGGTGGACCCCATCGTGCTGGACGCCCGTGCCGAGGACCGCTGCAAGCCCTGCCGCTGCGACTGCGGCCTGACGGAGATCCCCGCCTTCATCGCCCAGAGCTTCGACCAGCCCCTGCTCTTTGACGACAACGGCGGCCGTCGGTATTATGTCACCTTAGGCCAGTTCTCTCTGGTGCGGCTGGAGCGGGACACCCAGCTGCTGATCCCGGTGTATGACTACTGCATCCCCCAGACGGAGTGCAGCGGCGGCGATCAGGAGGACCCCTGCGGCCTGTTCCGCAGCGTGGCCTTCCCGGTCAACGAGTTCTTCCCGCCCAACACCGTGGAGATGCCCAAGGACTACGCCAGCACCCGCAGCTACTGCGCCTGCCACTGATCCTTCCCTCTTTCCGTTGCCCCATTTTCCGTAAACGCACTGCTCCATCCCAACGGCAAGACCCATCCGGCATAAAAGGCCCCGGACACCCATGGGTGTCCGGGGCCTTATCTCACGCTTTGCGGCATCTGCTGCCCGCAGGCGGCAAGAGCCTCATTTTCCGGTGAAGGCGGTTTTCACCACCACGTTCTCCGGACCCAGCCACTCCCGGCACTCCTGCACGAAGGCCGGGTGGTTCAGGCACTTGGCCCCCAACAGCTTGCCGCTGTCCGCCAGCCGGATCTTCAGTGGCGTGTCCCCCTCGAACATGGTCATCACCAGCTTGATATGCTGGAATGCCGGGCTGTCCATGCCGGGGACCCGCAGATAAATGGTGGCGTTCTCCTGTGCCGGACGGCGGTTCTCCCGCCGGGGCGGCAGCCCCTCCTTCAGGGGATAAACGCTGTCGCACATGATCTGCGGCGGCTTCTCGTCCCGGACGGAGAGCTTCCCCTGCACCAGCACCGGGCTGTTCACCTGCATATAGCTGCCGCAGCGCTCAATGGTGCGGCTGAAGCACAGCAGCTCGATGGATGCCGCCTCATCCTCCACCGTCACGTAGGCCATGAGGGCGTTGTTGCGGGTGGTGCGGGTGCGGCTGGCAGTGACGATGCCCGCAATGGTGATGCTCTGGCCGTCAGCGAACCGGACAGGCCCGTCCTCGGCGGAAAAGTCCTCCAGAATGGTGTGGATAGGCACCGCCCCCGCCTGCCGGGCCAGCGCCCGGTAATCCGCCATGGGGTGGCCGCTGAGATAAAGGCCCGTGGTCTCCTTCTCCATGAACATCCGCTCGGCGGCGGTGAACTCCGGAATGTCCGGCAGGGGCGTCTCCGCCGGCGGGGCGTCCTCCCCCGCCGCCATACCGAACAGATCCAGCTGGCCCTCCACGTTCTTGCGCCGGGACTCTGCAATGCTGTCCAGCACTTTTTCAAAGACCTGGATCAGCTGGGAGCGCCGCACCTTCATGGAGTCGAAGGCACCGCTGCGGATCAGATTCTCCACTGCCCGCTTGTTCATGTCCGTGCAGTCGAACATCCGCTGGCAGAAGTCCTGAAACGACCGGAAGGGGCCGTCCTGCTCCCGCCGCCGCATCATGGTCTGGATAAAGCCCCGGCCGATGTTCTTGATGGCCACCAGCCCGAAGCGGATGCCTCCATCCTCCACGGTGAAGCCGTCGCTGGAGCGGTTCACGTCCGGGGGCAGCAGCTCAATGCCGCAGTCCCGGCACTCAGCGATGTACTCCGCCACCTTGTCGGAGTTATCCAGCACCGACGTCAGCAGCGCCGCCATGTACTCCCGTGTGAAGTAGTGCTTGAAATACGCCGTCTGATAGGCCACCACCGCATAGCTGACGGCGTGGGCCTTATTGAAGGCGTAGTTGGCGAAGTCGTAGATTTCGTCGTAGATGGCCTGAGCCGTTGCCTCCGGGATGCCGTTGGCCACACAGCCCCGGATGTTCCGAGTGGGGTCGCCGTGGAGGAACGCCTCCCGCTCCCGCTCCACATCCTTGGCCTTCTTCTTGGACATGGCCCGACGCACCATGTCCGCCTGCCCCAGCGAATAGCCCGCCAGCTGCTGGAAGATCTGAATGACCTGCTCCTGATAGACGATGCACCCATAGGTACCGGACAGGATGGGCTGGAGGGAAGGGTGCTTGTACACCACCAGCTTGGGGTCGTGCTTGCAGGCGATGAACCGGGGGATGGACTCCATGGGGCCGGGGCGGTACAGGGCAATGATGGCGGTGATGTCCTCGATGCTCTGGGGCTTCAGCCCCACGCACACCCCGGTCATGCCGGCGGACTCCATCTGAAATACGCCGCCGGTCTTGCCCTGCGACAGCATCTCGAACACCGCTGCATCGTCCATGGGGATATCCGCCAGCCGGAAGTCCGGCCGGTACTTCTGCACCATCTTCACGGCGTCGTCCAAAACCGTCAGGTTCCGCAGACCCAGAAAATCCATTTTCAGCAGCCCCAGCTCCTCCAGCGTCACCATGGTGTACTGGCAGACGATAGACTCGTCATTTCGGGCCAGCGGTACATACTCATATACCGGCCGCTTGGTGATGACCACACCGGCTGCGTGGGTGGAGGCGTGGCGAGGCATCCCCTCCAGCGCCTGCGCCATGTCGATGAGCCGGCGGACCCGTTCATCCGTCTCATAGAGGTCGGAGAGCTGCTTGGACAGCTTCAGCGCATCCTTCAGGGTAATGTGCAGAGCCGTTGGCACCAGCTTAGCCACCACATCCACCTCAGCATAGGTCATGTTCAGCGCCCGGCCCACATCCCGAATGGCGGCCCGTGCCGCCATGGTGCCGAAGGTGACGATCTGGGCCACATGGTCGTCGCCGTACTTGCGGCGAACGTAGTCCACCACCTCGCCCCGGCGGGTATCCCCGAAGTCCATATCGATATCCGGCATGGATACCCGCTCCGGATTCAGGAAGCGCTCAAAATACAAATGGTACTGCATGGGGTCGATGTCCGTGATGTACAGACAGTAGGAAACCATGCTCCCCGCCGCCGAGCCTCGGCCCGGTCCCACGGGGATACCGGAATCCTTGGCGTACCGGACAAAATCCGACACAATGAGGAAATAATCCGTAAAGCCCATGCGTCCGATCATGTCCAGCTCGTAGTCCAGCTGGCGGCGGTAGTCCTCGTGCTCCGTGCCGTAGCGCTCGGTGAACCCCTTTTCACACAGCTGCCGCAGATAGGTGGGAGAATCCACCCCCGGCGGAAGCTGGAACTCCGGCAGATGATACTTGCCAAAGGTGAACTCCATTTGGCAGCGGTCAGCGATGCGCTGGGTGTTGGCTACGGCGTCGGGATAGGCGCCGAACAGCTCCTCCATTTCCTCCGTAGAGCGGAGGTAGAAGTTCCTCGGCTCATAGCGCATCCGGTTCTCGTCGTCTACGGTCTTGCCCGTCTGGATGCACAGCAGCACATCGTGGCTCTCGGCGTCCTCCGGCCGCAGGTAGTGGGCGTCGTTGGTGCAGACCAGTGGGATGCCCGTCTCCTGATGGATGCGGAGCAGATCCCGGTTCACCAGCGTCTGCTGGGGGATGCCGTGGTCCTGCAGTTCCAGATAGAAGTTATCCTCCCCGAAGATCTCCTGCATGGTCAGGGCATACTCCTTAGCCCCGTCGTAGTCGCCGTTTACCAGCCGCTTGGGGATCTCCCCGGCCAGACAGGCCGACAGGGCGATGAGGCCCTCGCTGTGCTGGCGCAGCAGGTCCAGATCGATGCGGGGCTTGATGTAAAAGCCCTCCACAAAGGCCTGACTCACCATGTACGACAGGTTCCGGTAGCCCGTCTCGTTTTTACACAGCAGCACCAGATGCCGGGACTCGGCGTCATATTCATGAACTTTGTCGAACCGGGTGCGGCGGGCCACATACACCTCGCACCCGATGATCGGATGGATGCCCTCTGCTTTGCAGGCCCGGTAGAAGTCGATGGCTCCGTACATGACCCCGTGGTCGGTGATGGCCACCGCCGTCTGGCCCATTTCCCGGATGCGGGCCGGAAGGTCCCGGATGCGGCAGGCACCGTCCAGCAGGCTGTATTCCGTATGCACATGAAGATGCACAAATCCCATAGCTACTCTTTCCTCCGTCGCAGGTTCATCCCTGACCGCTTGCTCTTGGCTGCTTATTCTCGGCTTCTTATTTTTGGCCGTCCAGCGCCGCCAGATAGTCACACAGCAGCTCCACCGCCGAGACGATGAGTGTTCCGCAGTGGTCGTCGGCCCCTACCGCCTGCGCCGTAGGCGTAGGATGCAGGCCACGCTCCGCCAGCAGTTCCCGGCAGTTCAGCAGGTGAAACTGCTGGGTAAAGCGGCGCTGGAACTCTTTGACCTGCTCCACGGAGCGCCGCCGGCCCTCCGGCCCCTCCTGTGCCGTGTAGGGATGCAGCAGACCCAGCACCAGCACGCCACCGGACACGGCGCCGCAGATGCCGCCGCAGCGCATCCCGCTGCCGAGACCGCTGCCAAGGCCCCAGCACTGCTCCTCCGTCAGACCCGTCAGGTCCCGGAAGGCCCCCAGCACGCTCTGGCCGCAGTTATAGTGCTGCCGGTGATAGCCAAGGGCCAGACGGCACCGCTCTTCCTTCGTCATCACAGCTTCTTCGCCTCCTCCAATAGTTTCCGCATCCGATGGTTCATGCAGGATTTCGTCACCGGCGGGTCGCATTTCTCCGCCAGCTGGGACAGGGACATCTCCGGGTATTGCAGGCGCAGCAGAGCTGTCTGCCGCAGCTTTTCCGGCAGGCGCTCCAGCCGTCCGTTCTCCTGTAGCCGCTGGATGGCATTTTTCTGCTCCAGCGCAGCGTCAATGGTCTTATTTACATTGGCCATGTCGCAGTTCATGGCCCGGTTGGCCCCGTTGCGGATCTCCTTATCCACCTTGGCGGTCATGATATCCATGGCCGCCGCCGGGGCCCCAATGGTGGTCAGCAGATCCTCAATATGCTCAGACTGCTTGAAGTAAATAACGGAGCTGCCACCCCGGCGGACGCTGTGGGGCAGAAAGCCCATCTCCGTCAGCAGCGTCGCTACCTCCCGGCTGGCCTGTGCATGGCCGGTATCCAGTTCCAGATGATAGCGCTTTTCCGGGTCGGTGACACTGCCACCCGCCAGAAAGGCCCCCCGCAGGAAGGCCGTCCGGCAGCACTCGTCCTCCAGCAGGCCGAAGTTCACATGGAGCACCAGATTCTGCCGGGGATCGTAGCCCAGCTGGTTGATGATGCGGTCCAGCTTGCTCCGGTCGGTGATGCCGAAGATCAGCTTCCCCCGCTCCTCCTCCGGCAGACGGTCGAATTTCAGACCGAAGGCCCGCTGGAACAGCCGGGGCAGCCGGGCGGCAAAGTCAGCGCTCTCGGTAATGAGCCGCACCTCCGTGGGGCTGAAGGTATTGCCGTAGAGCAGCACGCCGTAGGCCTCGGCCCGTGCGCAGCACAGGCGCTGCACCGGCACCCGGCACAGCTCGTTTTTTACCTTTCCCGCAAATGACTGCATACCTTCCTCATTTCTCCACTCGGTTTCTCGGCGTCCGGCGCAGGGAATCCTCCACCAGACGGATATTTCTCTGGGCATGGAGCCGCACCAGCTCCCACGCCAAATGGCCCGGATTATGGCGCACCAGCCCGTTTTCCACCGTGGACACGGGGCGAGTGATGACCTCCACCCCCAGCGCCTCACAGGCATCCCGGTCGCACAGGATGGGTTCCGCCCCCTCACGGGTATAGCCCCGCATCACCGAAGGCGGGATGGGGGCGTCGTTGACCAGACATAAGTCGAAGAGTCCGGGGCAGCTGTGGTTAAACAGCGCACGGATATGGTCCGAGGCAGTATACCCCTCTGTCTCCCCCTCCTGCGTCATGACATTACAGACGTAAATTTTCAAGGCACGGGACTCCCGGATGGCCTCCACGATGCCATCCACCAGCAGGTTGGGGATGATACTGGTATACAGGCTCCCCGGCGCCAGCACCACCATCTCCGCCTCCCGGATGGCCTCCACCGCCTCCGGCAGGGCCTTGGGACGGCTGGGCAGCAGATTCACCCGGCGGATGCGGCAGTCCTGCTCCTGCTTGCACTGAAAGATGCGGGACTCCCCCACCACCCGTGCGCCGTTTTCAAACTCCGCCTCCAGCTGGATGTTCTCATTGGTCACCGGCAGCACCCTGCCGGTGATGGCCAGCACCTGACTCAGACTCTCTACCGCCCGGTCAAAGCTGGGCATGATGCCGTTGAGGGCCGCCAGAAAGAGATTGCCGAAGCTCTGGCCCGCCAGCTCTCCCTCCGGGAACCGGTAGTGCATCAGCTGGGCCATCAGGGGCTCGGCATTGGCCAGCGCCTCCAGACAGTTGCGGATATCTCCCGGCGGAAGCATCCCCAGATCCTGCCGCAGCCGCCCGGAGCCGCCTCCGTCATCGGCCACCGTGACAATGGCCGTGATATTCTTCGTATAACGCTTTAGGCCACGCAGCAGGGTGGAGAGCCCCGTGCCGCCGCCGATGGCGGCGATGCGGGGGCCGTGCTCCGGTGCTACCGACTGTCGGTATGGCTCCATACAGCGTCCCTCCTGTTATCGGGAGATGTCCCGATGGTTTTCCGTGACCTGATAGCCTTCCTCCGTGATGTACTCCGCCAGTTCATGGGCCACCGCCACGGAGCGATGGTGGCCGCCGGTACAGCCGATGGCGATGACCAGGGCGGACTTGCCCTCCTCGGCGTACAGGGGCAGCAGGAAGGTCAGCATCTTCTCCAGCTGCTCCATGAAATCGTTGGTCTGGCGGAAGGAGAACACAAAGTCCCGCACCGCCTGATCCAGTCCCGTTTTATTTTTCAGCTCCGGCACGTAGTAGGGGTTCGGCATGAAGCGCACATCGAACACCAGATCCGCCTCGATGGGGATGCCGTGCTTGAAGCCGAAGGACAGGACGTTGACGGCCAATCCTCCCCGATCTCCCTGCTGGCCGAACAGGTCCAGCAGCTCGCTGCGGAGCTTGGCGATGGAGAGGGCAGAGGTGTCCAGCACGAAATCCGCATGATCCCGCACCGGCTGCATCCACTCCCGCTCCCGGCGGATGGCCTGCTCCACACTCTCCCCCTTCTTTTGCAGGGGGTGCATCCGGCGAGTCTCCTTATAGCGGTTGACGATGGTCTGGTTATCCGCCTCCAGAAACAGCATCCGGCAGTTGACGCCGCTGGCCTTCAGGCGCTCCAGCGTCTCGATAAGGATGTCCGTGGGTTCCCCGGAGCGGACGTCGTACACCAGCGCCACCCGGTCGTACCGTCCGCTGGACCCGGCGCAGAAGTCGGCAAACTTCACCATCATCTCCGCCGGCAGATTATCTACCGTGTAGTAGCCGATATCCTCCAGATAGGAGGCCGCCCGACTCTTGCCGCCGCCGGACAGCCCCGTGATGATCAGAATTTCCATGCTCGTTCCTTTCTCAGCGGACGATCCGCACCTCCGGCTCCAAATGCACGCCGTGGGCGGCGTACACCGCCTGCTGCACCTGCCGGATCAGCTCCTCCACGTCGGCGCTGGTAGCGCCGCCCACGTTGATGACAAAGCCTGCGTGCTTGGTGGAAACCTGCGCTCCGCCTACCGTCAGGCCCTTCAGGCCCGTCTGTTCGATGAGTGTCCCGGCGAAGTAGCCCTCCGGCCGCTTGAAGGTGCTGCCGGCGCTGGGATACTCCAGCGGCTGAGACTGGCGGCGGCGGGCCATGAGATCGTCCATCCGCTGCCGGATGGCAGCGGGGTCATCGGGGGTCAGGCGCAGTCTGGCGCCCAGCACCACCGCCTCCGTATCCAGAAAGGCGCTGCGTCGATAGCCGAAGGCCGTCTCCTCCGCCGTGAAGCGCCGCACGCCCTCCGGCAGCAGCGCCGTCACCTCCGTCACCACCTGACGCATTTCTCCGCCGTAAGCGCCGGCATTCATACATATGGCACCGCCCAGCGTTCCGGGGATGCCGTGGGCAAACTCCAGACCCGACAGGCCGTGCTGCTGGGCATACACCGCCAGATGGTTCAGCAGGATGCCGGCGTCCGCCTCCAGCGTCGCCTCGTCCAGCTGCCGCACCGCCGTCATATGCTCCGCCGTCTTGATGACCAGCGTGTCCAGCCCCCGGTCGTCCACCAGCAGATTGGTGCCACGGCCCAGCAGGAACGGCTTCACGCCGCAGCTCTCTGCCAGTCCCATGAGGATCACCAGCTGCTCCCGGCTGGTAGGGAAGGCCATCCGTCGAGCTGGGCCGCCAATACGGAAGGAGGTGTGCCTGCTGAGGGGGACCTCTCGTTCCATGGTCATATCCGGCAGGTACTCCCGCACTTTTTCATCCAGCTGCTCATACCAGCACATAGGCCAGCCTCCTATTTCCGTAATTTTCGTTTTCCCAGCAGAGCGGCGCCGATGATCCCGGCGTTGTTGCCCAGCTGGGCCTTGACGATCCGGGTGCGTTTGTCCCGGTTGCAGGGGATGCTCTCCTGCTCCACCAGCCGCCGCAGGGGCAGCAGCAGCTGCTCGTCGCTCTCGTTGCTGACGCCGCCGCCGATGGCCAGCGTATCCGGCTGGAAGATGTTCACCACGTTGGTGACTCCCGCCGCCAGATAGCCGATGTACTCGTCGCAGACGCTTTGGCCCACGGGATCGCCCTCCCGTGCGGCGATAAAGGCTGACTGGCCCGATACCTTGCCGTTGTTCTCAGCCACCACCCGGCACAGGATGCTGCCGGGATGCTCCTCCATAGCCCGTGCCGTCAGGCGCTTCAGGGCGCTGGCGGAGGCGTAGCGCTCCCAGCAGCCTCTGCGGCCGCAGGGACAGGGCTCCCCGTGGTAGACGATGCTCATGTGGCCCACCTCGCCGGCCATGCCGTTAGCGCCGTGATAGATCTGTCCGTTGTGGAGGATACCCGCTCCCACGCCGGTCCCCAGCGTGATGGTGACAAAGCGCTTGCTGCCCTTGCCGGCTCCGGCGTAGTATTCCGCCAGCGCCGCACAGTTGGCGTCGTTCTCCACATACAGGGGGTAGGGCAGATACCGGTGGAAGAGCTTGCGGAGGGGGACGTTCCGCAGGGGCAGATTGCAGGTGTACAGCACCGCACCGGAGTGGATCTCCACCGCTCCCGGCACACCCACGCCCACGGAGCGTATCTGCTCCGGCGTCAGGCCGCCCCGCTCCGTCAGACTCTGAGTCAGCGCCACCAGTGCCTCCACCAGTGCTTTCTGGTCGGATATCTCGGCAATTTTGCGCTTTTCCATAGCGAGGATGCTGCCCTCGTCGTTCACCAGCCCCGCCTTCAGGTTGGTGCCGCCGATGTCAATGCCGATGTAGTTCATTTCTGCTCCTCACTCTGCCGGGTCAGGGCATCGATCTGGCGGTCTACCCGATCCACGAAATCCCGGGCCGGGTTATAGCCGAATTTCATCTGCCGGTTCTTCATGGTGGCGATCTCCACGATGCCGGCCAGATTTCGGCCCGGCCGGACGGGGATGATCATATACGGCAGCTTGACGCCCAGAATGGAATACATCTCCTCTCCCAGACCCAGGCGGTCATAGAACTTGCCGTCCACCCACTTCTCCAGCTGCACCACAAGGTCCAGCTCCGTATCAAACTGCACGGAGCCCATGCCGAACAGCTGCTGCACGTCGATGACGCCGATGCCACGGATCTCGATGTAGTGGCGGATCAGCTCCGGGGCCGTGCCGTAGAGGGAGTCGGACACCCGCCGGATCTCCACGGCGTCGTCCGCCACCAGACGGTGGCCTCGCTTCAGCAGCTCGATGGCCGTTTCGCTCTTGCCGATGCCGGATTCCCCCAGCAGCAGCACGCCCTGCCCGTTGATGTTCATCAGCACGCCGTGGCGGGTGATCTGGGGGGCCAGCGCCCGGTTCAGGTAGTCGATGATCTGGCTGGTCAGCTCCACGGTGTTCAGCTCGGAACGCAGCAGCGTGCGGCCGTGCTTCCGGGCAATCTCCAGCAGCTCCGGGAAGATCTCCATGTTCCGGGCGATGATGAGGGCCGGTATCTCGCAGCGCAGCAGGTTGTCGAACACCCGGCGGCGGTCCTCCAGCTTCATGGCCTTGAGGAAGGTCATCTCGGACTTGCCGAACACCTGCAGGCGCTTGGGCTCGAAGTAGTCGTAAAAGCCCACCAGCTGCAGGGCCGGGCGATTCATATCGGAAATGCTCACCGTGCGCTGGTCATAGTCGCTGCCCCGGCACACGATCTCCATATCAAAATCCTCCACCAGCTTGCTGAGCTTGGCGGGGGTGCGCTTCACCTTATCTGCCATATGGAAGCCCCCTGTTCCTCGGTTTATATTTATAGTATTATATCGTACAGGGGCCGTTTTTACAATACCAAAAACGCATCCCACCTCCCCTTACGTCTCCTCTGCGGTACCCGCCTTCCCGCTCCCTGAGCGGTTTCCTGCGGTGGAGGAGCTGCCGCTTCCGTCCTCGGCCGAATTTTTTTGTTTTTTTGTCAAATAGTGCTTGCATTTTCCGGTTTTATCTGCTACTATATTAAATGCTTGTGAATCAAGCGGAAGTTAGTCACAGCAAGGAGGTGCAACGGATGGCTAAGTGCGAATTTTGCGACAAGGGCGTGACCTTCGGCATCAAGGTCTCTCACTCCCACCGGCGTTCCAATCGTCCCTGGAAGCCCAATGTCAAGCGTGTTAAGGCGGTTATCAATGGCACGCCTCGCCATGTGTATGTTTGTACCCGGTGCCTGCGTTCCGGCAAGGTTACCCGTGCGATCTGATGATTAAAAGCTCTGTGAAGCCTCACAGAGCTTTTTTCATTTTGTTTTTTCGGCTGTGGAGCGGTTCCACAGCTTTTTCTTTTGCCTCCGGCGGCGCATCATCCTTTTTGTCTCCGACGGCATACTTTTTGCCAACAGCTGGGAAAAGTGGGCCGCCCTTTGGATCGTTATCATAGCCAGCATCTCCTGATATCCGTATGATACTTTACCATGGTCTGAAAGCAAATAGGAAAGCACAGGGCGCTCCCTTACGGAAAGCGCCCTGTGCTTTTATCTTACGGTGTATGATTTCTTTTGCTATAAGGAGACTTACTTGCCCTGATTCATCTGGGCAGCCACCTCGGCGGCGAAGTTCTCTTCCTTCTTCTCGATGCCCTCGCCGGTCTGATAGCGGACGGCAGTCAGGAACTTCACGCTGCCGCCCAGCTTCTTGCCGGCGTCGGCGATATACTGCTCCACGGTGCCGGAGAACAGGTCGCCACGGACGAACTCCATCTGCAGCAGGCAGTTCTCCTCGTAGAACTTGTTCATCTTGCCCATGACGATCTTCTCCTTCACCTGAGCGGGCTTGGAGGCCATCTTGGGGTCGGAATCCATCAGGGCCAGAGCCACCTTCTTCTCCTCGGCCAGCACATCCTCGGTGACCTGAGACTTGTCCCAGAAGCGGGGATTCAGAGCGGCGATCTGCATGGCAACGTTCTTGCCGATCTCGGTGGCATCCACGCCGCCCTCCACGGCCAGATTCACCAGCACGCCGATCTTGCCGCCGGCATGGACATAGCCCACACTGGTGTTCTCGGCAAAGCGGACAAAGCGGCGGATCTGCAGGTTCTCACCGATGGACATGACCTTTTCGGGCATGGTCTCGGACACGGTCAGCTCAGTGCCGGGATACTTGCAGTTCATCAGGGTATCCACGTCGGCGGGATCGTTGTCGGCCACCACCTTGGCGATGTCCTTGACGAAGGCCACGAAGGGAGCGCTCTTGGCGCAGAAGTCGGTCTCGCAGTTGACCTCCACCAGTGCGCCCACGCCGTTCTCCACCAGAGCGTAAGACACGCCCTCGGCGGCGATGCGGCCGGCCTTCTTGGCGGCCTTGGCCAGACCCTTCTCACGCAGATACTCCACGGCCTTGTCCATATCGCCGTCGGTCTCGGTCAGCGCCTTCTTGCAGTCCATCATACCCACGCCGGTCATCTCACGCAGGTTCTTAACATCAGCAGCAGTAAAAGCCATTTTCTTTTCCTCCAGTTCGTATTTTCAAAGGTAAACGGGGCAGGGCAACGACCCTGCCCCGTTGGTTAAGCGGTGATCCTCGGATTATTCAGCGGTCTCGGCGGCGGCTTCCTCATCCTGCTCGCCCTGACGGCCCTCGATCATGGCGTTGGCCATAATGGAGGAGATCAGCTTGATGGCACGGATGGCATCGTCGTTACCGGGGATGGGGTAATCGATCTCGTCGGGATCGCAGTTGGTATCAGCGATGGCCACAACAGGGATGCCCAGACGATGAGCCTCAGCGATGGCGTTGCGCTCCTTACGGGTGTCCACGATGAACAGAGCGCCGGGCAGCTTCTTCATTTCCTTCACACCGCCCAGATACTTCTCCAGCTTCTCGATCTCGCCCAAGTGCTTGATGACTTCCTTCTTGGGCAGCATATCGAAGGTGCCGTCGGCCTGCATGGCCTTGAGCTGGTTCAGACGGTCGATACGGGTGCGCATGGTCTTGAAGTTGGTCATCATGCCGCCCAGCCAGCGGGCGTTGACATAGTACATATTGCAGCGCAGGGCCTCGTCCTTGATGGCCTCCTGCGCCTGCTTCTTGGTACCCACGAACAGCAGGGACTGGCCGTTCTCGGACAGCTGGCGCACGAAGTTATAGGCCTCCTCCAGCTTCTTTACGGTCTTCTGCAGGTCGATGATATAGATGCCGTTGCGCTCCGTGTAGATGTAGGGAGCCATCTTGGGGTTCCAGCGGCGGGTCTGGTGGCCGAAGTGGACACCGGCCTCCAGCAGGGCCTTCATGGATACGATGTTCTGGTTTGCCATGTTTGTTCATTTCTCCTTTGAATTTAGTTTCTTACCTCCAGAGGCTTCCTCCCCCCGGCCAACCTTGCGGCACCGACCGGGAGTCCGCCCCTGTGCGGAATGCTGAAATATCATACCACAGTCTATGGCTGTTTGCAAGAGATTTTTTGCGTTTCTCCCGGAAAATCAGCGGCTTTTTCGCCGTATTGTCCCGGTTTAGCCCCAGCGGCGGCGCTTTTTATCCTCCTCCCGCCGCTGGAAGGGCTTGTCGATGAGGATGATATCGTCCCCGAACCGCTGCACGCAGTCCCATGGGACGTAGAAATCCTCCCCCCGGCCGAACAGGCCGAAAAAGCGGCAGGGGCCGAACACGATGAGGGCCTTGACCTCCCCCTCCGGGACCTTCAGCTCCAAATCCCCCACGAAGCCCAGCCGCCGCCCGTCGCAGATATTGATGACCTCCTTGCGCCGCAGGTGTGAAAATCGTTCCATCATGCTGTTCCACCTCGGAACCAGCCTATGCTGCACCGGGCCGGTCCTATGCCCGCCTTTCTGCCAGACACAGGGTTCCTGTCCAGCCCTCCGGCAGCTGCACCGGGGAGAAGGCATAGCCCGGCAGGGCGAAGCCCTCCGGCGTCAGGAAGGACGCCGGCTCCCGCAGCTGCCCGAATTGGCCGCCACGGCACTTCAGCAGTGCCTCCTTGGCGGTCCACAGGCGGAAGAACGCCGCATCATCGGCGGCATAGACCCGCTCCTCCGGGGACAGGTGCTCCCATACACGCCGGGGCGCAGGCCGTACCAGCTCTACATCCAGCCCTACCGGGCGGTCCGCCACGGCGCAGGCCGCCAGCCCACGGCTGTGGCTGATGCTGAGATACAGGCCGTCCGTCAGGGGCTTTCCCTGTGCGTCGTATCGTAGGGGTGCCTCCTCCGGCGGGCAGTGCAGCGCCGCTGCCAGCAGCTCACGGGCCAATCCCTCGCCGCAGACCGTCTCCCGGTCATCCAGCATCCTCCCGGCTCGCTTCCGCCGCTGAGGGGACAGCCAGCTGCGCCACAGGGCCATCCGCTCCGGCGGCACCTGCGTGATCTGAATATACCGCACCATATCAGAACAGGGTGATCTGGCTGGTATCCGCCATGCCGGCGAAGGAGCCCAGCGCCTTCAGCTGCTCGATGTGGGTCTTGGAGAGCTTGTTGCAGCAGGTGGAGAACTCCTCCACCGAGATGAAGCGCTTTCCCTTGCGCTTTTCCACGGTGTCCAGAGCCGCCGACTCGCCCAGTCCCCGAACGGAGATGAAGGGCGGCAGCAGGCCGTTCTCCGTGATTTTGAAGGCGGTGGCGTCGGAGTCGTAGATGCTGATGGTATCAAAGTGGAAGCCCCGGAGATAGAACTCGTAGCACACCTCCAGCGTCACCATCAGATTCTTCTCCACAGCGGTGGCATCCTTGTTGTTCTCGATCTCCCGGATCTTCTGTTTCACGGCGTCGATACCGGCGCAGCAGTACTCGGCGTCGAAGGCCTTGGCCCGGACGGTGAAGAAGGTGGCGTAGAAGGCCAGCGGCCGGTGGACCTTGAACCATGCAATGCGGAAGGCCATCATGACGTAGGCCACGGCGTGGGCCTTGGGGAACAGATAGCCGATCTTGGCCAGCGAGTCGATATACCACTGGGGGACGTTATGCTCCTGCATGGCCTCCACCCAGCCCTCCTGAAAGCCGCCCTTTTTCACCTTGCCCTTACGGACGGCCTCCATGATCTTAAAGCTCATTTTGGGGTCCAGCCCCATGGAAATCAGATACAGCATGATATCGTCACGGCAGCCCACCGTCTCCAGAACGGAGGCGGTACCGCTGACGATCAGCTCCCGTGCGTTGCCCAGCCACACATCCGTGCCGTGGGAGAAGCCGGACAGACGCACCAACGTGTTGAAGTCCTTAGGCAGGGTGTCCATCAGCATCCCACGGGTGAAGCGGGTGTTGAACTCCGGGATAGCCACGGCACCGGTGGGGCCCAGCAACTCGTCGTTTTCAAAGCCCAGCACCTTGGAGGAAACAAAAATGCTCATGGTGTCCGGATCGTCCAGCGGGATCTGGCGGGCGTTGACGCCGGTAAGATCCTCCAGCATCCGGATCATGGTGGGGTCATCGTGACCCAGCATATCCAGCTTCAGGAGGTTATCCTCCATGCAGTGGTATTCAAAATGGGTGGTGATGGTATCGGCGTCCTCGGCATCCGCCGGGTGCTGCACGGCGGTGAAATCCTCCACATCCATGTCATCCGGCACCACCACCAGACCGCCGGGGTGCTGGCCCGTGGTGCGCCGCACGCCTACGCAGCCCTGAATGAGGCGGTTCTCCTCGGCACGGGACACCTCCCGGCCGTTCTCCTCCAGATAGTGCTTGACAAAGGGGTACACCGTCTTGTCCTTCAGGGTGCCGATGGTACCGGCCCGGAACACCTGCGTCTCACCGAACATCTCCACGGCGTGGCGGTGGGCTCTGGCCTGATATTCCCCGGAAAAGTTCAGGTCGATATCCGGCACCTTGCCGCCGCCGTAGCCAAGGAACGTCTCAAAGGGGATGTCGAAGCCGTCCTTGACGTACTGCTCCCCGCAGACGGGGCAGACCTTATCCGGCATATCGGCGCCGCAGCCGAAGCTGCCGTCGGTGATGAACTCCGAATGGCGGCACTTGGGGCAGCGGTAGTGGGGCGGCAGGGAATTGACCTCGGTGATGCCCGACATATAGGCCACCAGCGACGAGCCTACAGAGCCTCGTGAGCCAACCAGATAGCCGTTTTCCAGGCTCCGCTGCACCAGCTTCTGGGCCGACATATACACCACGTCGTACTTGCCCAGAATACTGCCCAGCTCCACATTCAGGCGGTCCACGATCAGCTGGGGCGGCTGGTCGCCGTACAGCTCATGGCACTTGTCCCACACCAGACGATTCAGGTCCTCCTCGGAGTTTTCCAGCCTCGGCGGGAACAGCTGGCCCGGCGGCAGCAGCTCGATCTCCTCCACCAGATCCGCAATATGGCGGGGATTGGTCACCACCACCTCATAGGCCTTGTCCTCCCCCAGATAGGAGAACTCCTCCAGCATCTCGTCGGTGGTCTTGAAGTAGATGGGCAGCGGCGCATCGGCATCGGGGAACTTCTTGCTGGCCAGCAGCACATGGCGGTAGATCTCGTCCTCCGGCTCCTGAAAATGCACGTCGCCGGTGGCGCAGACGGGCTTATGCAGCTCCTCCCCCAGCCGGACGATGGTGCGGTTATACTCCCGCAGCTCCTCCTCCGACTGCACGTCGCCGTTTCGCAGCATGAAGAGATTGTTGCAGATGGGCTGTATCTCCAGATAGTCGTAGAAGGAGGCGATGCGCTTGAGCTCCGCCCAATCCTTGTGATCCGTCACCGCCCGGAACAGCTCGCCCGCCTCGCAGGCCGAGCCGATGATCAGCCCCTCCCGGTGGGTAATGAGTTCCGTCTTGGGGATGATGGGCACCCGCTTGAAGTATTTCAGGTTGGAAGCGGAGATCAGCTGATACAGGTGCTTGAGGCCCAGCTTGTTCTTGGCCAGAATGATGATGTGCTTGGGGAAGCGGCTGGTCTTGCTGCCCTGAGGCCGCAGCTTCAGCATCTCTCCGTTGATCTCCTGCAGGCGGTGGATGCCCAATTCCCGCTCCATCTTCTCGAAGAAGGGGATCAGCATATAGGCCACCATGGCCGCATCGTCCGAGGCCCGGTGGTGGTTGAAGGCGGGCAGATCCAGATGCTCCGCCACAATATCCAGCTTATACTTGTGCAGCTCCGGCAGCAGATTCTGTGCCAAAATCAGGGAGTCCACATAGGTGGGATCGAAGGGAAGGCCCACCTTCCGGCACCCGGCCCGGATGAAGCTGATGTCAAATTCGGCGTTGTGGGCCGCCAGCGGGCGATCCCCCACAAACTCCAGAAAACTCGTCAGGGCCTCCTTCAGTTGGGGAGCGTCGGCCAGCATGGCATCCGTGATGCCCGTCAGGCCCACGATCTCCGGCGTCAGGCGGCGGTTGGGGTTGACGAAGGTCTGGAACCGCTCCGCCACCTCGCCGTTGCGCAGCACCACGGCGCCGATCTCCGTGATGGCCTCCCGCTCCACCTTCAGGCCCGTGGTCTCGATGTCGAAGCACACGATCTCGTCGGCAAAATTCTGATCCTGCGGACCGTGGACGGCGATGCGGTCATCGAGGTTGTTGACATAATACCCCTCCACGCCGTAGAGGATCTTGATCTTTCCCTTGGCGGTGTGCCATGCATCCGGGAAGGACTGGGCTACGCCGTGGTCGGTAATGGCGATGGCGGGATGCCCCCAGGAGATGGCCTGCTTGATGACGGAGGCCGTGTCCGTCAGGGCGTCCATGTTGGACATCTTCGTATGCAGGTGCAGCTCCACCCGCTTCTCCGGGGCCGTGTCCTTGCGGCCCTCATGGGGAACCTTCATGATGTGGTAGGGCTTGAGCTGGATGTCCTTTCCGTCACGGGTCAGCTCCGGCTGCCCCTGCACCCGCAGCCACATACCGGGGGCGATGGCGTTCTGCAGAGCCAGTGCCTCCTGTCCCTCGGTATATTTGCGTACGGTAACGGAGCTCTGATAGTCCGTCATGTCGAAGCTCAGCATCCACATACCGGGACGCTTGGTCTCCCGGCACTCGGCGGCAAAGACCTTGCCCTCCACGATGGCCGTACCCATTTTCACGTTCAGCTCCGTCATGGAGACGGGCTTGCCCTTGATCTCCTTGCCCAGCAGCACCTCGGTGCCGCCGCTTTTCTTCTCCGCCTTCCGGTCATGAATGGTGAGATGCAGCCGGTGCAGGCCGTACTGCTGGCTCAGCAGCTGCTCCAGCGCCGTCTGGGCCGCCTCCGGGATGCGCTCCCCGGCGGCCACGTCCAGCTCCAGCGCCCGCTGCTTCACGTCCAGCGCTCCGCCGGTGACGACGGCGTCGTGAAGCAACAGTCGCAGTTCTCTAGGCGGCACGAAGTTTTCAAAAAAATCAAAAAATGCAATCTGTTCCCTCATAGTGCGCTCCTGCTGTCATAGTCGGTCGATTTCGTCCATCAAGGCGTCCACCAGCTTGTCCTGCGGCACCTTGTAAAGGATCTCCCCCTTACGGAACACCAGACCCTCGCCGTCGCCGCCGGCGATGCCCACGTCCGCCGCACGGGCCTCCCCCGGTCCGTTGACCACGCAACCCATCACCGCCACGGTGATGGGCTTGGTGCAGCCCGCCAACCGGCGCTCTACCTCCCGTGCAATGGGGATCATGTCATATTTTGTGCGGCCGCAGGTGGGGCAGGAGATGAGGTTCGGCCCCGTCTGCCGCAGTCCGGCGGCAGAGAGGATATCCTTGGCCGCACACACCTCCTCCACCGGGTCGGCGGTGAGGCTCACCCGAATGGTGTCGCCGATGCCCTGACACAGCAGGCCGCCGATGCCGATGGCGGATTTCAGCACTCCCATCCGGGGCGTGCCCGCCTCCGTGACCCCTAAATGCAGGGGGTAGTCCGTCTGCCGGTGCAGCAGCTGATAGGCCGCCATGTTCACCGGCACACGGGAGCACTTCACGGAGATGCAGATGTCGTCGAAATTGCAGTCGTTCAGCAGGCGGACATGGCCCATGGCACTCTCCACCAGCGCCTCCGGAGTGACGCCGCCGTATTTTTGCAGCAGTTCCCGCTCCAGTGAGCCACCGTTGACACCGATGCGGATGGGGATACCCTCACTGCGGCAGGCGTCTGCCACGGCCCGCACCTTCTCCTGTGAGCCGATGTTGCCGGGGTTGATGCGGATCTTATCGATGCCCTGCCGCACGCACTCCAGCGCCAGCCGGTAATCGAAGTGGATATCCGCCACCAGCGGGATGTGGATGGCCCGGCGGATACGACCCACGGCCTGCGCCGCCGCCATATCCGGCACCGCCACCCGGATGATATCGCACCCCGCCGCCTCCAGCCGGAGGATCTGGGCTACGGTGGCGGCCACATCCTCCGTCCGGGTGTTGCACATGGACTGGATGGCGATGTCCGCCCCGCCGCCCACCGGGACGCTGCCCACATGAATTTGCTTGCTCATGGATGATTCCTCCTCAGTTTATCCCCCTCCATGGGGCAAAAACGCACCACAGGGACGGGAAGCCGCTCCCCGTCCCGTGTGCTCTTTCTCTCTTACTGAAACAGCTTCCACACGTCCTGAAAGGTGATGACCAGCATCAGCAGCATCAGCAGCGCGAAGCCGGCCAGATGGACGTAGCTCTCGAATTTTGCCGGAATTTTCTTGCGGATGGTCAGCATACACAGGGCGTTGACCACCAGAAAGAAGATCTTTCCGCCGTCCAGCGCCGGCAGGGGCAGCAGGTTCATCACCGCCAGATTCACCGCCACCAGCGCCGCCAGATAGGCGATGTTCTCCACCGCCGCCGAGGCGCTCTCCGCCTGTTCGCCCACGTCCGTGATGGTGGAGACGATGCCCACCGGGCCGCTGACGTCCTTGAGGCCCGCCTCACCGGTCACCAGCATCTGCAGGGACAGGCGCACGATCCGCACGAAGTCCACGGCGTTGTTCCAGCTGTACTGGAGACGTGTTCCCACTGTGGCCTCCTCCGCCCCGAACATCAGGCCGAAGCCCGTGTAGGTCTGGCCCTGCTGGTCGGTGTACTCCGCCCGCTCCATGGGGAAGTCCTTCAGGGTCACGGTCTGACCGTCACGCTTGACCTTCAGGTCGAATACACCGGTCTTGTTGCGGCCCAGCAGCAGGCTCACGTCACTGTAAACATACACCCGCTCACCGTCGATGCTCACCAGACGGTCCCCCACCTGCAGGCCGCTCTCGCTCTGGAGGGGGCAGCCGTCGGCAAAGTCCGTGATGACCGGGACGTAAAATGCCTTGGCCCCGGCGTACAGGGCGACGATGATAATCAGGCCCGTCAGAAAGTTCATAAAGGCCCCGGCGGCAAAAATGATGAGTTTTTTCCAGAAGCTCTGGTTATTCAGGGCCGTGGGGTCGTTGGAGTCCTCCTCCTCGCCCTCCATGGCACAGAAGCCGCCGATGGGCAGCAGCCGCAGAGAGTAGGTGGTATCCCCCTTGGTCTTGTGCAGGATGGTGGGGCCCATACCGATGGAAAATTCGTTGACCCGCACTCCGCAGGCCTTGGCCGCCAGAAAATGGCCCAGCTCGTGTACGGCGATCAGCACGCCGAAAATCAGGATCGCAGCGATAATATAGATCATGGTTCCTCCTACCGGTTCAGTACAGCGGCACGGGCCAGTCTGTCTGCCTCCAGTATATCCTCCAGAGAGGGCGTATATTTCACCTCCACCCGGCACAGGGCGTCCTCCACCCGCCGGGCGATATCGTTAAAGCCGATCTCCTGCCGCAGGAATAGGCCTACGGCCTCCTCGTTGGCACCGTTCATGATGGCGCAGGCGGTGCCGCCGGTTCGGGCGCACTGACGGGCGATGGCCAAACAGGGAAAGGCCTCCGTATCCGGTGCCTGAAAGGTCAGCGGCCCGCAGGACAGCAGATCCAGCGTCCGGTCCGGTGTCTCGGCCCGGTAGGGCCATGTGAAGGCATAGCGGATGGGCAGCTTCATATCCGCCGTTCCCAGCTGGGCGATCATGGCACCGTCCCGATATTCCACCAGCGAGTGGACGATGCTCTGGCGGTGGATCACCGCCTCCACCTGCTCTACCGGCAGCCGGTACAGCCGCATGGCCTCGATGATCTCCAGTCCCTTGTTCATGAGGGTGGCCGAGTCAATGGTGATCTTGGCTCCCATGCTCCAGTTAGGGTGCTTCAGGGCGTCCGCCGGGGTCTTATGCTCCAGTTCCTCATGGCTCAGGCCGAAAAACGGCCCGCCGGAGCAGGTCAGCAGCAGACGCTTTACCTCCCGGCGATCCCGGCAGCCCTGCAGGCTCTGGAAAATGGCCGAGTGCTCTGAATCCACCGGCACGATCTCGGCGCCGCAGCGCTCCGCCTCCGCCATCACCAGCTCGCCGGCGCACACCAGCGTCTCCTTATTGGCCAGAGCGATGCGCTTTTTCTCCCGGATAGCCGCCAGCGTGGGTTCCAGTCCAACGCTGCCCATGACGGCGGTGACCACCGTGTCCGCCTCCGGCAGCGTCGCCGCCTCCAGAAGCCCCTCCGGCCCCTCCGCCACCCGGATATCCGTGTCGGACAGCCGCAGCCGCAGCTCTCCCGCCGCCGCCCGGTCATACAGCACCGCCAGCTTCGGATGGAACTGGCGGGCCTGCTGCTCCAGCAGATCCACCTGGCGGTTGGCCGTCAGCGCCGCCACCGTTAGCCCCAGCTCCTGCGCCACCTGCAGCGTCTGCCGCCCGATGGAGCCGGTGGAGCCCAAGACCGCAACAGTCTTTGTCATAATCGTTTCTCCTTGTTACAGGCCGATGACCCAGCAGGTCATGAGCCACAGCACCGGCGCAGCAAACAGCACACTGTCGAACCGGTCCAACACGCCGCCGTGACCCGGCAGCAGCCGCCCATAGTCCTTGATGCCGTACTGGCGCTTGATGGCCGAAAAGCTCAGGTCGCCCAGCTGGCCCATGAGAGCGCCCGCCAGACCCATGAGGATGCAGCCGCCGATGTGCAGGGGCTGCAGGGTACAGAGGTAAAAGATGATCCGGAAGATCACCATGCCCAGCACGCCGCCGACAAGGCCGCCCACGGCGCCCTCCACAGTCTTGTGGGGGCTTACCAGCGGCGACAGCTTGTGCTTGCCGCAGGCCATGCCGGTAAACAGGGCCGCCGAGTCGCTGCAGAAGGCCGCCACCAGCGGCACCAACACCAGTCCGCCGCCGTAGGGCAGCAGCCGCAGCAGCAGCAGGCAGCTGAAGGAGGCCGGGATGGCCAGCCCCGCCAGCGCCATGACGCACACATCCAGCAGGGTCAGGGCGTGGGGCTTGCCGTAGGTCAGCACGCCCGCCGCCGGCAGCGCTATCACGCCCACCAGCAGCAGCCCGTCCACGATGCCCAGCGGCAGCTGCCACCCATGGCCCGCACCGTAAAAATGCAGCACCACTAATATGCCCATCACCGCCGGCAGCGCCGTCCAGCGCCGGGTCTTTTCCGGCCCGCACACAGCCGCCAGCAGCTCATGGGTACCCACCACGCTCAGCGCTGCCAACAGCGCCGCCGTGGCCCAGTCCGGTGCCACGCACAGGATGGCCAGCAGCAGCGGGATGCCGATCACCGCCACGATAATTCTCTGTTTCATATGCTTTCCTCTTTATTTTATCCCGCCGAACCGGCGGTCACGCTGCTGATACGCCACGATGGCCCGGTCCATATCCTCCGGCCCGAAGTCCGGCCACAGGGTATCGCAGAAATACAGCTCCGAATAGGCGCACTGCCACAGCAGAAAGCCCGACAGCCGCTCCTCTCCGCTGGTGCGGATGATGAGCTCCGGATCCGGGAGACCGTCGGTAAACAGGTAGCCGGAGAATCGCTCCTCATCCAGCTCCTCCGGGCGGCAGCGGCCCTCCACACAGTCGGCGGCAAAGTGCCGGGCCGCCCGCAGCAGCTCATCCCGGCCGCCGTAGTTCAGGCAGACGTTGGCCTGAAAGCCCTGAATGTGGGAGGATATCTCGTTGGTGCGCCGGGCCAGCTCCTGCAGCTCCGGCGAAAGGGCGCTCAGATCCCCCAGAAACCGCAGCCGGATCTGATCCCGCTCCATGGAGTCGATGGCCTCCAGCATATACTGCTTCAGAAGGCCCATGATGGTGTTGACCTCGTCCGCCGGGCGCTTCCAGTTCTCCGTGGAGAATGCGTATACCGTCAGGTACTCCACTCCCAGCTCCTTGCAGTAGGTAGCGATTTTGCGGAACACCTCCGCCCCCACCTTATGTCCGGCGGTGCGGGGCAGGCCCCGACGCTTGGCCCATCTCCCGTTGCCGTCCATGATAACAGCGATATGGCGGGGAAGGCGGTTTTCATCCACCTGCCCCGCCGTATGATGCTTCTTTTTGGAAAACAGGCCCATCAGACAGACATGAGTTCCTTTTCTTTGGTATCCAGCAGCTTATCCAGCTCCTTGCAGTGGTCGTCGGTCATCTTCTGCAGGTCCTTCTCAGCCAGCTTCAGCTCGTCCTCGGTGATCTCGGAGGCCTTCTGCATCTTCTTGAACGCCTCCAGCGCATCCCGGCGGATGTTGCGGATGGCCACCTTGCCGCCCTCGTTGTACTTGCGGATCTGCTTGACCAGCTCCTTGCGGCGCTCCTCCGTCAGCTGGGGGAAGGCCAGCCGGATGGACTTGCCGTCATTCTGGGGATTGATGCCCAGATCGGACTCCTGAATGGCCTTCTCGATGCCCTTCAGGGCCGAGGCGTCCCAAGGGGTGATGAGCAGCGTCCGGGGATCGGGGGACGCCACCGCAGCGATCTGCTGGATGGGGGTGGGAGTGCCATAGTAGTCCACCTGAATGCGGTTGAGGACGGATGCGTTGGCCCGTCCGGCCCGCACAGCTCCGAAGTCACGCTCCACCGCCTCCACGCTCTTCTTCATCTTTTCCTCGTATACCTTGTAGTGTTCCTTCAGCATGGTTATGCCTCCTTCACGATCGTTCCGATTTTTTCGCCCCGCAGCACACGCACGATATTATACGGGTCTTTCAGTGCAAACACCAGCACCGGGATGTGGTTGTCCATGGACAGGCTGGTGGCGGTGGAATCCATCACCGCCAGATGACGCTTGAGCACCTCGTCATAGGTGATGGCGTCGAATTTCACGGCGTCGGCGTTCTTGGCTGGGTCGCAGTCGTACACGCCGTCGATGTTCTTGGCCAGCAGGATCACGTCGGCGTTGATCTCCGCCGCCCGCAGCACCGCCGCCGTATCGGTGGAGAAGAAGGGGCATCCCACACCGCAGCCAAACAGCACCACCCGGCCCTTTTCCAGATGCCGGACGGCTCTGGCCCGGATATAGGGCTCCGCCACCTCACGGATCTCCAGTGCCGTCTGGAGCCGGACATCCACGCCCTTCTGCTCCAGCACGTCCGCCAGCGCCATGCAGTTCATGGCCGTAGCCAGCATCCCCATGTGGTCGGCACGGGTACGCTCAATGTGACCCTCGCCGTTCTTCACGCCCCGCCAGAAGTTGCCGCCGCCGATGACAACGCCGATCTGCACGCCCATGTTCACGCACTCCTTGATGACGTCCGCCACCTGACCCAGCACCTGAAAGTCCAGGCCGAAGTGCTTCTCGCCCGCCAGTGCCTCGCCGCTGATCTTCAGCAGCACCCGTTTATACTTCGGTTCGTCCATTGCTCTTCCTCCGTATGTGATACTTGGGAGTATTTTACCTTATTTTTTCCCGTTTGCATAGAGGGAAAAGCAAAATTTTTTCCGTCCTCTCTCCCCGCCTTGCATTTTCCGGCGGAAGATGGTACCATCTCACCGAAAAGAAACTCATAGGAGACGCCTTATGGAGCTGCTGCACATACATAAAGATACATGGGCCGCCGTGGGAACCACGGCCCTGATCCCCTTTTACCGCCTGACGGATACGGACATTGTCCTGCTGGACACCGGCATCGCCGCCTCTGACCGGGAGGGCCTTACCGCCCTGCTGGAGGAGCACGGTCTGCGCCCCAAGGGTATCCTCTGCTCCCACGCCCACTACGACCACGTAGGCAACGCCGCCTATCTCCGTCGGCGCTACGGCTGCCCCATCGCTATGCCCATGATCGAGGCCGCCATCTGCGCCGATGCCACCGCCTTCCGGGCCAACTACGAGACCCTCACCTACGGCACCATCCAGTCCATGTTTCCGGAGGAATGCTTCCTGTCGGACGTTCTCATCTCTCCGGATATCGATCATCTGGACTTTTGCGGCGTCCGTTTCGGCCTGCTGCCCCTGCCGGGCCACTCTGCCGGGCAGATGGGCTTCATTACCCCCGACGGCACTGCCTATCTGGCAGACTGCCTGTTGGGGCCGGAGCAGCTGCAGCGCTTCAAGCTGCCCACCATCATGCACATTGCCCGTGATCTGACGGTGATGGAGTCCCTCCGCAGTCTCCGCTGCCCGGTCTATGTGCTGGCCCATAAGACCAGCGTCACAGAGCTTGGTCCCGTCATCGATGCCAACATCGCCGCCATCCACGATAAGGGGCGGCGGCTGCTGAGCTGTCTCACCGACGGCATGACCGCCGACCAGTGGCTCTATGCCTACTGCCGTCAGGAGGGCATCCACACTCATGATCTCTTCCGCATCAGCGTCACCCAGCGCAATTTCCTGCATCTGTCGGGCTGGCTGGTGGACGAGGGCCAGGTGGCTCTGTACCATGACCTCTGCGTGAGCCGTTACAGTAAGGTGTGAAGTAAGGTGTGAACCGGTCCACGGTGGGTAAGTTTTCGTTTTTTATCGTCCGTAATGGCCAAAGGGGAGGGGGCAGCATCCACTGTCCCCTCCCCTGTTTCTTCTTTCGGCAATTCCGTTTTTTCAATCCTCCAGCAGCTCCGTGAAGCTCCGGATGGTCCGATCGCACACCCGTGTCATCTCCTCCCACGAGACGTGAAAGAACTGATCGTAGACCCCCACCGTGTGCATCCCGGCCGCCTTGGCCCCACGGCACGCCTCCACAGAGTCGTCATACACCACGCACTCCACCGGCTCCACGCCCATGCGTCGGGCCGCTACCCGGAAGATCTCCGGGTCCTTCTTCTCGATCTTCAGATCGTGGGCAAACAAGATCTCCTCAAAATATGGCATCAGTCCCAGATGCCCCAGTGCCGCCCGGCAGTGGGCCGGAACACTGGAGGTCAGCACCATCATCCGCTGCCCCCGGCGGCGGCACTGATCCAGATACTCCCGCACGCCGGGCTTCACCTGTACCCGTGTGGCGTAGGCATCCCCGGCCATCTCCATCCACTCCGCCATGATGTCCTCCACGGACTCCTCCAGATGGCAGTAGCGCTTGGTGAACTCCGCCGCCAGCGGGAAAATGGTGTGCGCCACCCCCTGATAGTACTCCTTGGTGTAGGGAAAGCCACGCTTGGCCAGAAAGGCCTCATCCACCTCCCGCCAGATGCCGTTGGAATCGATCAGGGTCCCGTCCATGTCAAAAATATACATCCATTCGTCCTCCGCTCGGATCGTTTCTGTGATTATATCAAGTTTTTGCCATTCTGTAAACGCCGGTTTCCCATGTGGACAAATGGGGAAAGCTGTGGTAGAATAGTGTAATAAAATTTTCCGAGCCAACGGGAGGGACCATGCCATGCAGGGAAAGCTCATCGTATTCGAGGGGACCGACGGTTCCGGCAAGGCCACGCAGTCGGAGCTGCTGTGCCAGGAGCTGACCCGACGGGGCGTTCCCTACCGCAAGCTGACCTTCCCCCGGTATCAGGAGGAATCCTCGGCGCTGGTGCGGCTGTATCTGGGCGGGGCCTTCGGCCAGAAGCCCGGCGATGTCAATGCCTATGCCGCTGCGGCCTTCTACTCCGTGGACCGCTACGCCTCCTATAAGCAGGACTGGGGCAGCTACTATGAGCAGGGCGGTCTGCTCATTGCTGACCGCTATACCACCTCCAACGCCGTTCACCAGACCTCCAAGCTTCCGCCGGAGCAGCAGCGGCCCTTTGTGGACTGGCTCTTTGACTTCGAGTATCAGAAGCTGGGTCTGCCGGCTCCGGATCGAGTGCTGTACCTGGATCTCCCCACGGAGCTGTCCGAGCAGATGATGCGCCGCAGGGAGGAGGCCACCCATACCCACGCCGACATCCATGAGCAGGACGAGGCTTATCTCCGCTCCTGCCGGGAGAGCGCCGCCCGTGTGGTGGACTGGTGCGGCTGGCAGCGCATCCGCTGCGACCGGGACGGCCGGATCCGCAGTATTCAGGACATCCATCAGGAGGTTCTGGAGCGTGTGGCGGATCTGCTGCCGTAAAAAAGGACGGAACGCCGCAGCGTCCCGTCCCGGTTCGGCCGAACCCTATGGTATGTGTCTGTCCCTATGTCCCTCAGCAGGAGCAGCGGGAGTCGCCGCCGCAGCAGCGCTCGTTCTGTCCGCCGCCGCAGCAGCAGAGCACCAGTAAAACGATGACGATCAGCCAGATGCAGGAGCAGTTGTTGTTGTCAAAGCACACTTGAACTTCACCTCACTTGTTCTTCACTGGCTTATTCTATGCCCCACCGCCCCGGAAGGTATCTTGTCCGGTCTGATTTGCGCTGGGGAAAATGCGATAAAGAAAGGAACAACGATCTATGGCAGACCGCAAAAACAACGAGACCACCAGCTGGAACGCCGACGAGGTGCGCCGCCAGCAGACTCAGCGCAAGCAGCGCAAGAAAATGCGCCGGGCCCGTTTCTGGGCCATCTACTGCGCCGGTGTGGTGCTGGGCTCCTGCCTGCTGGCGGGACTGGGCTGGCTCATGGTCAATGACGTGTGCGCCCTGAACAAGGCACCTCTCACCGCCACGGTGGAGATCGAAAAGGGCGACTCCGTGGGGCAGATCGCCTCCAAGCTGAAGAAGGCGGGCATCATCAAATATAAGCTGCTGTTCGTCATCACCAGTCCCCTCTTCCACGCCAAGGACACCATCCAGCCCGGCAGCTACGAGCTCAACACCGACATGGACTACAACTGCATCATCGACTCCATGCAGCAGGGCTCCTCTGTGGCCGGGACGGTGAAGGTCACCATCCCGGAGGGCTACTCCGTGCAGGAGACCATCCAACTGCTGGCCGACAGCGACGTGTCCAATGTGGAGGACCTGACGGAGGCCGCCAAGAACCATGTGTTCGACTACACCTTTGTAGATAACGAGAATCTGGGCAGCATCACCCGGCTGGAGGGCTTCCTCTTCCCGGATACCTATGAGTTCTTCCACAAGGAGGATGCTGTCTCTGCGCTGGATCGCCTGCTCTCCAACTTCCAGACCCGTATCAGCGGCGATCTGCTGACGGATATCGAAAACTCCCGATACAGCCTCCGTGAGATCGTCACACTGGCCTCCATCATCGAAAAGGAGGCCATCGGTGACGACGAGGAGCGGGCCAACATCTCCTCCGTGTTCTATAACCGCCTCAGCGGCGACAACTCCGAGATCGGTACTGCCCTCCAGTCCGATGCTACCATCTACTATGCCCTGCACATCGCCGGCATGGACGATACCCAGTTCTCCACGGATCTGGACAGCCCCTACAACACCTATAAGCACGGCGGCCTCCCCGTCGGCCCCATCTGCAACCCCAGTCTGTCCTCCATCAAGGCGGCGGTGCATCCCAACGACACCGGCTACTACTACTTTGCCTACGGCAAGGATGGAGTCAGCCACTTCTTCCGCACCTATGACGAGCATCTGGCCTTCGTCAACAGCGATATGTACGCCCCGGATTGATGGATATGATGAGAAAAAAGCCTGAGCTGCTGTCCCCGGCCGGGGACATGGAAAAGCTGAAAATGGCCGTGGCCTATGGTGCCGACGCCGTGTATCTGGCAGGCACCTCCTTCGGGATGCGCTCCTTCGCCGGGAATTTCTCCCCGGAGGAGCTGCCCCTTGCGGTGGCCTATGCCCATGACCACGGCGTCCGGGTCCACGTCACCGTCAATACCATGCCCCGCAGCGGCGAGGTGGATGCCCTCCCCGCCCATCTGGAGCGCCTGAATGACGCCGGGGTGGATGCTCTCATTCTGGCGGATCTGGGGGCCTTCACGCTGGCGGGAAAATACGCTCCCCGCTGTGAACGCCACATCAGCACCCAGCAGTCCATCGCCAACTACGCCTGCGCTCAGGCATGGTATGATCTGGGCGCCAAGCGAGTGGTGCTGGCCCGTGAGCTGAGCATGGACGAGATCCGTGAGATCCGCCGCCGCACCTCCCCGGAGCTGGAGCTGGAGACCTTCTGCCACGGGGCCATGTGCGTGTCCTATTCCGGCCGCTGCCTGCTCTCCAACTACATGACCGGCCGGGATTCCAACCGGGGCGCCTGCGCCCAGCCCTGCCGCTACCAGTACGCCCTGATGGAGGAGAAGCGCCCCGGCGAGTACTTTCCGGTGTTCGAGGACGAGAAGGGTACCTACATCATGAACTCCCGTGATATGTGCATGATCGACCATCTGGACGACCTCATGGACGCCGGAGTGGACTGCCTGAAGATCGAGGGGCGGGCCAAATCTGCCTACTATGCTGCCATCGTCACCGGGGCTTACCGCCATGCCATCGACGACGTGGCGCAGGGCCGCCCCGCCGACCCCGTCTGGCGGGACGAGGTGGAGCATGTCAGCCACCGCCACTATTCCACCGGCTTTTTCTACGGCCCTCCCGGCCAGTATTACGAGAACTCCCGCTATATCCGGGACTGGCAGATCTGCGCCGTGGTAACGGGCTGCACCCCGGAGGGACTGGCCACCCTGAGTCTCCGCAACAAGTTCCGCACCGGCGATACCGTGGAGGTAGTGGGGCCGGATACCCGTCCCTTCTCCCTTACCGTGCCGGAGATGACGGATGCCGATGGGCTGCCCCTCTTTGAGCCGAAAACGCCTCAGATGACCTTTACCATGCCCCTGCCCCGGCCGGTACCGCCTATGAGCTTCATCCGCCATGCCGTGGACCTGTCGGGAAAGTAATGCCCCCATGACCAGCACCCCCTTCCGAACCCCGGAAGGGGGCGCTGTTTCGACACAGACATGACAGGTTCAAGTTGAAATCGTTTTCCCCCCTCCTAAAGCTATATTCCCTGCGGGGCGGACTCTCTGTCCGCCCCGCTTCCTTTTGCCCATAAAAATTCCCCGCTCCGGCAACTGGCCCTTTTCAATCGATGCAGATTGCGGTATAATAAGCCCTGATTACGACCCGATGGAGGTGCCTATCTCATGGAAGTGAAGCGCTGGGAGCTCATGCCCCATGTGTATCTGACCTATCTGCCGGCCCGGAAATTCAAAACCGGGGTGCTGTCGGCCCAATTCATCACGCCGCTGGCCAAGGAAACGGCGTCCTACAACGCCCTGCTGCCGGCGGTGCTGCACCGCGGCACCATGCGCTGCCCGGACATGGAGCAGCTCGCTGCGGCCATGGATCGGCTCTACGGCGCACAGATCAGCCCCACCATCCGCAAGCGGGGGGAGACGCAGTGCCTTGGCTTCGTGGCCAGCTTTATCGACGACCGGTTCGTCTCCCGGAATGAACCGCTGCTGGAGCCTGCGGCGGAGCTGCTGGGGGAGCTGCTGCTGGACCCTGTGACCCGTGGCGGCCGGTTTCTGCAGGAATATGTGGAGGGCGAGAAGGCCAATCTGGCCGACGCCATCCGCTCCATCCGCAACGACAAGCGGGACTGGGCCGATCTGCGGCTTTTGCAGGAGATGTGCGCCGGGGAGCCCTATGGCATCAGCCGCTTCGGTGACGAGGCGGGGCTGGCCAAGATCAACAACCAGAAGCTCTACGCTCACAGCCAGCGGATGATGTCCTCCTCCCGGCTGGAGCTGTTCTACTGCGGCAGCGCCGAGTGCCATCGGGTGGAGGAGGCCCTGCTGACGGCCTTCTCCTCCCTGACCCGTGGCCCCCAAACGGAGCCGGAGCCGCCCCGACGGTTCGCCGCTCCCTCCCAGCCCCGGCTGGTGACGGAGGAGATGGACGTGACGCAGGGCAAGCTCTCCATGGGCTTCCGCTGCGATACCGATGACGAGCCCGCCATGATCCTGACAAACCTCATGTTCGGCGGCTCCAGCAACTCCAAGCTGTTTCTGAACGTCCGGGAGAAGCTCTCCCTCTGCTACTATGCCTCCAGCACCTACGTCCGCTCCAAGGGCATCCTGACGGTGTCCTCCGGCATCGAGACAGCGGACTATGACCGGGCCGAGGCGGAGATCCTCCGCCAGCTGGACGAGATCCGGCAGGGCCTCTGGGAGGACTGGGAGCTGACGGCGGCGCGAGAGAGCCTGCTCAGCGCCCTGCAGGCGCTGGGAGATTCTCAGGGTGCGCTGGAGAACTACTATCTGGGTCAGTCGGCCACCGGCCGCCGGGAGACCCCGGAGGAGATGGCGGCGCTGCTGCGGCAGGTGACCCCGGAGCGCATCCGTGCGGCAGCCCAGAGTGTGCAGCTGGATACCATTTACTTCCTGAAGGGAAAGGAGGCGTGAGGATGTATTATCCCCGCATTGACGAGACGGTGACCTTCCGCCGCCTGAAAAACGGCCTGCCGGCCTATGTGGTCCACAAGCCCGGCTACACCCGGAAATACGCCATGTTCGCCACCCGCTACGGCGGCATGGACCTGCGCTTTCAGCAGGACGGCGCATGGCAGGATACCCCGGCAGGCATCGCCCACTATCTGGAACACAAGATGTTCGACACCGCCGACGGAAACGCCATGCAGGAGATGGCCAAAAACGGCGCCGAGCCTAACGCCTTCACCAGCAACGCCATGACGGCCTACTACTTCGACTGCACGGAGCATTTTGACGAAAATCTGCGGCAGCTGCTGTCCTTTGTGTCGGTGCCGTACTTCACCGACGAGAGCGTGGCCAAGGAGCAGGGCATCATTGCTCAGGAGATCGGCATGATCGAGGACGACCCGGAGTGGCAGGTCTATAAGCGGATGCTGCAGGCCCTGTACCGGGAGAGCCCCGCCCGTATCCCCGTGGCCGGCTCCGTGGAGAGCATCTCCCACATCACTGCCGAGACCCTGTACCGTTGCCACAAGGCCTTTTATACCCCTGCCAATATGTGTCTGGTGGCGGTGGGTGATCTGGACGCCGAGGCGGTGTTCCGGGCAGCGGAGGATATCCTGCCCCCGGAAAGCGGCCCGGATATCCCCCGTGACTACGGTGGCAGCGAGGGAGACACCCCCGCTCAGTCGGAGACCTCCTGCCGGATGGAGGTATCCATGCCGTCGTTTCTGGTGGGCTTCAAATGCCCCGCTCCCCCGGAGGGCGAGCAGCGGCTGCGCTGGGACATCCTGGGGGATCTGGCCTGCGATATCCTCATGGGGGACTCCAGTCCCCTGTTCTCCCGGCTGTACAGTCAGGGCCTTATCAACGGCTCCTTCGGCAGTTCCTTCGACCTGCTGCCCGGTGCAGCCTACGCCTACGCCGGCGGCGACAGCAACGATCCCGCTGCCGTGATGGAGGCCATTTTGGAGGAAGCACAGCGCCTGACCCGTGAGGGTCTGGATCCGGACTACTGGCAGCGGATGAAGCGGGGAAACTTCGGGGCCTCCCTGAAGGGTCTCAACTCCTTCGATTCCATCGCTATTTCGCTGGTGGAGGGCTGCTTCCAGCACTTTGATCCCCTGCGCTTCCCGGAAATTTACGACAGCATCACCCCGCAGGATGTGCTGGATTTCATCCGGGAGCATATCTGCCGCAGCCGTGCGGCCCTGTCCGTTATCTATCCCAAGGAGGACTGATCATGAATGACAACTGGAAATTTTCCGATCTTCCCTATACCAGCCCCGATGTAGAGGCCCTTCAGGCCCGGTATGACGCCCTGACCCAGCGGGCCAAGGACGCCCAAGGTCCGGAGGAGCTGCTGGAGGTGGTGCGGCAGCGGGATGCCCTCCAGCAGGAGGTAGCTCTCTGCCAGAGCATCGCCTTCATCCGGGCCTTCCACGATGTCACTGACGAGTTTTATCAGCGGGAGCTGCAGGAGACCCTGCCCCGACTGGAGACGCTGGATACGCAGTCTCTGTCCATGGCCATAGCAGAGAGTCCCTACGCTGCGGCGGTGGATGAGGCCTTCGGCCCCCAGCTGCGCCGCCTGCTGACGCTGGACCAGCGGCTCCACACCGGCGGCAAGGAGCTGCAGGCCCGCATCTCCCAGCTCACCGCCCAATACCAGCAGCTGGTGGCCTCCGCCAAGTATCAGGTGCAGGGCGAGACTCTCAGCGGCGGCCAGCTGCGCTTTGCGCTGACCAGCACCGACCGGGAGCGCCGCAAGGCCGCCTATGACGCCCAGCAGCAGACCGCCGTGGAAAACGGCCCCGTAATGGAAAAGCTCCTGCGGGAGCTGGTCCATGCCCGGAACCAGCTGGCCCGTGAAAACGGCTTCGACAGCTTTGCCGACTACGGCGATCTCAGTATGCAGCGTCTGGGCTATGGCCGGACGGAATTGGACGAGTTCTGCCGTCAGGTGCAAAAGTACATCACGCCCCTGTACCTGCAAATGCAGGAGCAGCAGCGCCAGCGGCTGGGGGTGGAAACGCTGCTGCCCTATGACCGGGCGCTGGTATTCCCGGAGGGCAACGCCGTCCCCGTGGCGGCAGAGGAGCTTCCTAAGGCTGCACGCCGGATGTATCACGCCCTGAGTCCGGAGGCGGGACATTTCTTCGACGAGATGGTCCGCCACGACCTGTTGGACGTGGCAGGCTCTCCCAATAAAATCTCCGGCATGGGCTTCTGCGATATGCTGGGCGCCCCCTGCGGGATGCCCTTCATCTTCGCCAACTGCGACGGCACCGGCTCCGACGTCACCGTCTATACCCATGAGCTGGGCCACGGCCTTCAGGGCTACCTCTCCTACCGCAGCCAGCCGCTGGCGGACTATGTGGGGCTGAGTCCCGATCTGGCGGAGGTCCACTCCAAGACCATGGAGCTGCTGACCCTCCCCTATGCACGGGACTTCTTCGGCCCTCACGCCCCCCAGTTCCTGACGGAGCACCGCTACGACTTCATCAAGGAGCTGTGCGCCTTCTGCTCCATCCACACCTTCGAGACGTGGCTCTATGAGCACCCGGATGCCTCTCTTTCTCAGTGGGCGGAGGAGTTCGACCGCACGGAGAAAGTCTTCGGCCGGGGCCAGAACAACGAGCCGTGGCGGCAGCAGGTGCTGGCCGGCTGTGACCTGTTCACCAACACGGCCATCTATATGTTCCCCCGCTATGTGGTGAGCTACGCCCTCTCCATCGTCTGCGCCCAGCAGCTGAAGGCCGCCTATGACGCCGACCCCGTGGACGGCTGGGCCAGATACCACGCCCTGTGCGCCTCCGGCGGCAGCAAGCTCTACGCCGAAACGCTGGCAGCTGCCGGGCTGGAGCTGCCCTACGCCCCCGGCGTGGTGGAGCGGCTGGCCCGTGAGCTGGCGGCGCAGGCCTGAAGCCACCCCATCCCTTCGAGCGCACGGCGCTCTGCACTTTATCCCAAGGAGGAATCATCATGCAAATTATGACTGACAGCCCCATCCGGTTCCCCGGCCTGTTCGGGGACTGGGCCTTTACCGCCAGTTCCAAGGCGCTGGACATCGGCAACGGCATTTACTGGTACGGTATCCTCATCGCCCTTGGTCTGGTCATCGCCATCTGGTGGTGCATGAACCAGAAGTCCAAGTACGGCATCACCGAGGACGACCTGCTGGACAGCGTTCTGTGGGGCATCCCCTGCGCCATTGTGGGGGCAAGAATTTACTATGTGCTGTTCTATCTGGATCAGTTCAAAAACAGCGACGGCAGCTTCAGCTTCCGCAAGGCCATCGCCATCTGGGACGGCGGCCTTGCCATCTACGGTGCCGTCATCGCCGTGGTCATCGTGGGCATCTGCATCAGCCGCCACAAGGGCTATAAGCTGGGAGCCATGCTTGATCTTGCGGTGATGGGCCTGCTCATCGGCCAGTGCATCGGCCGGTGGGGCAACTTCATGAACCGGGAGGCCTTCGGCGCCGAGACCACCCTGCCCTGGCGGATGCAGCTGACCACCGTCACCGGCCAGCTGGTGGAGGTCCATCCCACGTTCCTGTATGAGAGCCTGTGGAATCTGGCGGGCCTGCTGCTCATCATCTTCGTGGTATCCAAGGCCCGCCGCTTCGACGGTGAGAACACCTGGTTCTACTTCCTGTGGTACGGCATCGGCCGCTTCTGGATCGAGGGCCTGCGGACCGACAGCCTGTACCTCTTCAACTGGACCATCGGCGGCCAGCCCATCCGGGTGTCTCAGGCCCTGAGCCTTGTGATGGTATTCGTGTCCCTCTTCATGCTGTACTACCACATCAAGCTCCACCCCCACAAGCCGGAGGAGCTGTATGTCAACATCGTGGCGGCCCGCAATGCCGCCGCAGCCGAAGCGGCTGCCGCCCCGGCAGCTGAGTCTCCCGCTCAGGCGACTCCCACTGAGGATGCTCCCGCCGAAGCCGTCTCTTCCGAGACGGAGTCTCCCTCCCAGAAGGATACCTCCGGTGAAACCCCGACGGAGGATCCGTCATGAGTGCTGTGCTGTTAGACGGCAAGGCCCTGTCCGCCCGGATGCGGGAGCGGCTGGGGCAGGAGGCCGCCGCCCTGCCCCGCCAGCCGGGTCTGGCGGTGATTCTGGTGGGGGACAATCCCGCCAGCGCCGTATACGTCCGCAACAAGGAGAAAGACTGCGCCCAGTGCGGGGTGCGGTGCCTGAACCATCACCTGCCCGCTGAAACCACCCAGCAGGAGCTGCTGGCACTGGTGGAGGCCATGAACCGCCGGGAGGACGTGGACGGAATTCTGGTGCAGCTTCCCCTTCCGGAGGGGCTGGACAGCCGGGCCGTGCTGGAGGCCATCCGCCCGGAGAAGGATGTGGACGCCTTCCATCCGGAAAATGTGGGCCGTCTGATGCTGGGGCTGCCCCGCTTCCTGCCCTGCACCCCCGCCGGGGTCATGGCCCTGTTGCGGGCGTATGGTATCTCCCCCGCCGGGAAACACTGTGTGGTGATAGGCCGCAGCAACATCGTGGGAAAGCCCATGGCCCTGCTGCTTCTGGCGGAGGACGCCACCGTCACCGTCTGCCACAGCCGCACGCCGGATCTGGCGGAGCAGTGCCGTCGGGCGGACATCCTCATCTCCGCCGTGGGCCGCCGTGGCCTCATCACCGCCGACATGGTCAAGCCCGGCGCCGTGGTCGTGGATGTGGCCATGAACCGCAATGAGGAGGGCAAACTCTGCGGCGACGTGGACTTCGCCGCCGTAGCGGAAAAGGCGGCCTATATCACCCCCGTGCCGGGGGGCGTAGGCCCCATGACACGGGCCATGCTCATGGAAAATACCATCTCTGCATCCCGCAGACGGCAGCATAAGGAGGACTGACTCATGAAAACTGATATCGAGATCGCACAGAGCTGCCCCCTCCTCCCTATCACCGCCATCGGCGCAAAGCTGGGCCTGACGGAGGAGCAGCTGGAGTGCTACGGCCGCTATAAGGCCAAGCTGCTGCCCTCCGCCACAGTGGGCAAGCCCCAGACCGGGAAGCTGATCCTGGTCACAGCCATCAACCCCACCGCCGCCGGGGAGGGGAAGACCACCACCAGCATCGGACTGGCGGACAGCCTGTCGGCGCTGGGGAAAAAGACGGTGCTGGCCCTGCGGGAGCCGTCTCTGGGGCCGGTGTTCGGCCTCAAGGGCGGAGCCACCGGCGGCGGCTGGGCGCAGGTGGCCCCCATGGAGGACATCAACCTCCACTTTACCGGCGACTTCCACGCCATCGGCGCCGCCAACAACCTGCTGGCGGCCATGGTGGATAACCACATCTATCAGGGCAACGCTCTGGACATCCAACAGGTGACATGGCGGCGCTGCGTGGACATGAACGACCGCCAGCTGCGGTACATCCTCTGCGGTCTGGGTGGCAAGGGAAACGGCGTCCCCCGTGAGGAGGGCTTTGACATTACCGTGGCTACGGAGGTCATGGCGGTGCTGTGTCTGGCGGAGGATCTGACGGACTTGAAGGCCCGTCTGGCTCGGATGATCGTGGGCTACAACGGCCACGGCCAGCCGGTGACTGCCGGCGACCTGAAGGCGGCGGGGGCCATGGCTGCCCTATTGAAGGACGCCATCCGCCCCAATCTGGCCCAGTCGCTGGAGGGGACTCCCGCCATCATCCACGGTGGCCCCTTCGCCAACATCGCCCACGGCTGCAACAGCGTGGCCGCCACCAAGGCCGCTCTGCGGCTGGGGGACTATGTGGTGACGGAGGCGGGCTTCGGCGCTGATCTGGGTGCCGAGAAATTTCTGGATATCAAGTGCCGTAGGGCGGGACTGCGTCCGGATGCGGTGGTCATCGTGGCCACGGTCCGGGCCCTGAAGCTACACGGCGGCGCCGATAAAACTCAGTTGGCCACGGAGGACACGGCAGCCCTGCGCCGAGGCATCCCCAATCTGCTGCGGCACATCGAGAACATCACGCAGGTCTATGGCCTGCCGGCGGTGGTGGCCCTGAACCGCTTCACCAGCGACACGGCGGCAGAGCTGGCACTGGTGCAGGAGGCCTGCGCCGCCTACGGGGCGGAGGTGGCCCTATCGGAGGTGTGGGAGAAGGGCAGCCGGGGCGGCATGGAGCTGGCCTGCGGCGTTCTGCGTGCGTTGGAGCAGGAGAACCACTTCTGCTTCGCCTACGATGCCGCCCTTCCCATCCGGGACAAGCTGCTGGCCCTGACCCAAAGCGTCTACGGTGGCCGCAATGTGGCCTATACCGAGGAGGCCGACCGGGAGATCAACCGCCTGACGGAGCTGGGCTTCGGCGGCCTGCCGGTGTGCGTGGCCAAGACCCAGTACAGTCTTTCCGATGACCCCACAAAGCTGGGGGCCCCTCAGGACTTCATCCTGACGGTGCGGAAGGTGAAGGTCTCCGCCGGAGCCGGGTTCATCGTGGCCCTGACGGGGGACATTCTCACCATGCCGGGTCTGCCCAAGACCCCGGCGGCAGAGGCCATCGACGTGGACGAAAACGGCGTCATCTCCGGCCTGTTCTGATAGGTAACATAACACGATAAAGATATGAAAAAAAGCATCGCATCTGCATAGCAGATGCGATGCTTTTTGTTCTCTTATCCCCTCAGAACAACCGCCGGCCCGTCAGGAAGTGACTGGCATAGTAGCTCTCGCTGAAGGATGTGATCTTCACACAGTTGAAGCGGGAATCGGAGGTGGCGTGGATGAACTGCCCGTCTCCGATGTAGATGCCGCAGTGGGAAGCGGCACTGGAGGAGAAATCCGCATCCTGAAAGAACACCAGATCCCCCGGCTGCAGTTCCCCGAAGCCCACCGCCGTGCCGTAGCTCAGTTGATCCGTGGCCCCGTGGGGCAGATACACCCCGAACTGCTGATAGATGTACATGGTGTAGCCGGAGCAGTCAAAGCCGCTGGGAGACGCCCCGCCATAGGCGTAAGGCACCCCCTGATAGGACAGGGCCAGCGCCACCAGCTCCGACGCAGAGCCGGAAGCCGTTCCGGCGTCGCCGCCGCTGGGTAGGTCGCCGGAGCCGCCGGAGGAACCACTATCGGAGGACGTATTTCCCCCGGCTTGGGGCCGTGAGGCAGACAGCTCCAGATAGTCCCCGGAGACGTAGCCGCTCACTCCATCGTAGTCTACATAAAACCATCCGTCTTCAAACCCGGACACCGACACCCACGCCCCATTGGGGAGGGATGTCACCGTTTCATAGCCGGTACCGGCTCCGGAGCGCAGATTCAGTGCATCCGCCGTCACCTGTCCGTAGCCGGTCAGGCCGGAGGTCCGCAGGTCCAGATACTCCCCGGAGAGATAGCCCTCGATGCCGTCGTAGCGCACCTGATACCAGCCGCCGCTCTTTCCCGTGACGGCCACCGTGGTGCCATAGTCCACCAGCGCCAGCGCCTCGGCGTCCCAATCGCCGCTGCGGCGGATGTAGAGGGCGTCAGTGGTGACAGCCGCCGCCAGCACGGAGGTATCCGTCGCCGGAAGGCTCTCCTCCTCCGCAGGCTCCGCTGTCACGTCTGCCGTCGGCTCCGCCGTCTGGGGGGCCGCCAGAGCCGCAGTCTCCGCCGCCTTCAGCTTCTCCAGCGCCTCTCTTGGCACCACCATGCCCAAGTGGACGGCGGGGGAAACCACATTCTCCGGCGGCGTGCGCTCCGTGGTGAGATGTACCGTACACAAAGCCGCCAACAGGATCACCAGCGCCGCCAGCAGAAATTTTCGTGTCATGCCGGACACCCTTTCTCTCGCTTATTTCCCGGCCAGAGCCCGCTCCAGCCAGATGGAGCCCACGTCCATGGCTGCGTACAGGCTGTCCTTCTCGGACTTCTTCACCACCCGGTCACGGGACTTCAGGTCGGGATCCGTCAGCTGCAGCTGCACGGACACACGGGTGGCCACGTCCATGTCCTGCTCCTTCTTGGTGTCCAGGATCTGCAGCATAATAATGTACTTGTCCGCCATGCTGCCGTAGTAAATGATGTTGTCGATACGGCGCAGAGGGTGGTTTTTATAGATGAGACCCTCGGTCTTTTTGTTTTCAGCCATTTGAATAACTCCCTTCTTTAATAGAACCATACACTTGTAACCAAATTGTAACACACACCGCTCCCCTTGTCAATTCGCCCGCCGGGAAAAAGCCTGCCGCTTTCTGTCGTCGCTATCATTCCACGCCCTCCCGCCGCTAAATTTTTAGCATCCACATTAATTTTATCTCATATTAGTAAGGTTTCATAATCCTATTTTACAGCGATTTTCGCATACACAGCGCAGATAGTGAAATCCTTTCCGCCAAATCCCCCATAGTTTCGTCACGTTTTCGTCACATAACAGAAAACAACCTCTCTATACGCTAAAAAGTGCTTGCCAAAAAATGGCAGTTGGTGTATAATGACCAGAGATTTTCAAAAGAGGAGACCTTGCCATGTCTGCTATGACTGCTTCGGAGCGCCGCCAGCAAATCGCCCGGCTGCTTTCCGCATCCCAAGCGCCTATCAGCGCCACGACCCTTTCTCAGGAGCTGGGCGTCAGCCGTCAGATCATCGTGGGGGATATCGCCCTGCTGCGTGCCGCCGGTCAGGAGATCACCGCCACCGCACGGGGCTATGTGATCCCCGCACAAAATGGCCTGCTGCGCCGCATCGCCTGTATACACTCTGCCGAGGAGACACGGGACGAGCTCGACGCCATGGTGGACTGCGGCTGTACCGTGGTGGACGTCATCGTGGAGCACCCGGTCTACGGGCAGCTTACCGCTCCCCTGCACCTGTCCAGCCGTCTGGACGTGGATCAGTTCATGAAGCGCATGGACGGGGCCGCCCCCCTGTCCCAGCTCACCGGCGGCGTGCATCTGCACACCCTCTCCTGCCCGGACGAGACCGCCTATGAGCATCTGCTGCAGCTTCTGCGCCAGCGAGGCTTTCTGGTGGAGTGACCACCGACCCTAAAAGAACGACCATTTCCCCTTTTCCCGGCGGAGGCCCTCCCTCCGCCGGGAATTTTTCTGTTGACAAATGGAAAAGAGCCGCTATAATATTTGAAAGTGGTCATGTGTCAAGACACCAAAGTTTACCAATAAGAGAGGGACACTCATGAACAAATTCAAAGCATTTCTGGCCCGGAAGAACATCGCATTCTCCGCCAAGCGCTACTTTATCGACGCCATGGGAGCTATGGCGCAGGGTCTCTTCTGCACCCTGCTGGTGGGGACCATCCTCAACACTCTGGGGACGCAGCTGCACATCGGCTTCCTGACGGAGAGCATCGTCACCATCGGCAAGGGCGAGGGGGCCGTGGCCTACACCATCGGCAGCCTGTGCTCCGCCATGGTGGGCCCCGGCATGGCGGTAGCCATCGGCCGGGCGCTGGAGGCCCCGCCGCTGGTGCTGTTCTCCCTGATCCCCGTGGGCTTCGCCACCAACTCCATGGGCGGAGCCGGCGGCCCGCTGGCGGTGCTGTTCGTCACCATTCTGGCCGCCGAGCTGGGTAAGGCCGTCAGTAAGGAGACTAAGATCGACATTCTGGTGACGCCCATCGTCACGGTGCTGGCGGGTATCGGCTTCGCCGCCCTCATTGCCGCCCCGGTGGGCAAGGCTGCCTCCGCCGTGGGGCAGGCCATCATGTGGGCCACGGAGCTCCAGCCCTTCTTCATGGGCATCATCGTCTCCGTGGTCATCGGCGTGGCCCTGACCCTTCCCATCTCCTCCGCCGCCATCTGTCTGGCGCTGGGCCTGACGGGTCTGGCCGGCGGCGCCGCCGTGGCAGGCTGCTGCGCCCAGATGATCGGCTTCGCCGTCATGAGCTTCCCGGAGAACCGCTGGGGCGGTCTGGCGGCGCAGGGACTTGGCACCAGTATGCTGCAAATGGGCAACATCGTCCGCAATCCCCGTGTCTGGATCCCCCCCACGCTGGCCGCCGCCGTCACCGGCCCCATCGCTACCTGCGTCTTTGAGCTGCAAATGAACGGTCCCGCCGTGTCCAGCGGCATGGGCACCTGCGGGCTGGTGGGGCAGATCGGCGTATATACCGGCTGGGTCAGCGACGTGGCCGCCGGACTGAAGCCCGGCATCGGCGCCATGGACTGGCTGGGGCTGGTGCTGATCTCCTTCGTGTTGCCGGCGGTGCTGACGTGGCTGTTCGCCATGCCTCTGCGGAAGTGGGGCTGGATCAAGCCCGGCGACCTGAAGCTGGATCTGTAAGTCTTTCGTCTAAAAAAAGATGGCCTGCGGCATCGCCGCAGGCCATCTTTTATCATTCTGTCAAAACCGCAGCAGCAGCTCCCGTGCGATCTCCTGTCCCTGCCGCAGATAGATGCGGGGTACCCGCTTGCTGACGGCGCAGGTCAGCTCATAGGGGATGGTTCCCGCCTGCTCCGCCATATCGTTGACGGAGTTGTCCGGCCCGAAGATCTCCACCTCGTCCCCCACGTCCACGCTGGGCCGATCCGTCAGATCGATCATGCACATATCCATGCAGATGCGTCCCCGCTGGGGGGCAGGCCCCTCCGCCGTCATCATCTGCCACCGGTCGGACAGGCACCGGAAAAATCCGTCGGCGTAGCCGTAAGGCACCACGCCCATGCGGGTGGTGCGGTCCGTGACGAACCGCCGCCCATAGCTGACGGAGGTCCCCGGCTCATAGACCTTGATGGTGCTGACGGTGGTTTTCAGGGTCATCACCGGCCGCAGACCAAGCTGCCCGGCAAATTCACCGCAGCCATACAGCAGCAGCCCCGGCCGCACCATATCCAGATACGTCTCCGGCCACCGGGCCACCGCCCCGGTGTTGGCGCAGTGCCGCAGGGGGAACCTCCGTCCCAGCCGCTGCTCCACCGCCCCGATGACCCGGCAGAACAGGTCGAACTGCCCCCGTGTATAGGCGTCGCTCTCCGCATCCGCCTCATCGGACACAGCGAAATGGGTGAAGATACCCTCCGCCTCCAGTCCCGGCAGGGTGCAGGCAGCACAGATGCCCGCCACCCCCGTCTTGAAGTGGTCACCTCCGCACAGGAAGCCCAGCCGGGACATCCCGGTCTCCACCTTGATGTGGACCTTCAGCGTGCCGCCGCAGCGCACCGCCTCGGCGCTGTACTCCAGTGCCTTGGCTTCGCAGGTCACCGTCTGCGTGATGTGGTAGCGCAGCAGCTCCTCCACCCGCTCCGGCGGCGTATGGCCCAGAATCAGAATGGGCATATGGATACCCCCGGCCCGCAGCTCCATGGCCTCGTCCAGACTGGACACCGCCAGATAGTCCGCCCCCAGCTCCTCCAGCACTCGGGACACCTGCACCGACCCGTGGCCATAGGCGTCCGCCTTCACCACGCCCACGAACCTTGTCCCCGTCCGCCGCCGCAGTGTTTGATAATTATGCGCCAGCGCATCCAGATCGATCTCCGCCCAGGTGCGCCTCAGTGTGGATTCCATGTCCGTTCCTCCTCTGCCCCGCAGGGCCAGATATCTTGCCTCTCATGATACTACATCCCGCCGGAAAAGTCTATGGGCGGAACACCGAAAAAGCAGGGACGGTCTCCCATCCCCGCCGCCGTTACTTCCTCCGGCAGGCCGCTGCCACCAGTCCGCCCAGCGTCACCAGCGCCAGTACGTTGGGCAGCACCATCAGCTGGTTGAATAGATCCGCCAGCTCCCATACCAAGTCGTTGGACAGGCACGAGCCCAGAAAGATGAACCCGATGGCCAGCACCGAATACACCCCCACGGCCTTCTCCCCCAGCAGCCACGATACGTTGAGCCGCCCGAAGAAGTTCCAGCTGAGGATGGTGGAAAAGGCGAAGAACAGCAGGCACACCGCCACGAACATACTGCCTGCCCGGCTGCCCAGCACCGTGCCGAAGGCCAGCTGCGCCATGTTGGCCTTGCTGACGCCCTCCGCCGCCCCGGCGGAGAGGATGCCGTTTCCTGCATACAGGGTGGAGATCACCACCAGCGCCGTCATGGTCAGCACCACGAAGGTATCGATGAACACACCCGTCATGGCCACCACGCCCTGCTCGTGGGGATGCTTCACCTTGGCCATGGCGTGGGCGTGAGGTGTGGAGCCCATGCCCGCCTCATTGGAGAACAGCCCCCGCTTGACCCCCTGACTGACGGCCATTTTCAGGGCATAGCCCAAACTGCCGCCGATGATAGCGTTGGGGACGAAGGCGTAGCGGAAGATCATCCCCACCGCCTCCGGCAGGTACCGGACCCGGCACACCAGCACCACAAGTCCCCCCAGCAGGTACAGCGCCGCCATGATCGGCACCAGCTTCTCCGTGACTCCGGCGATGCGCTGGATACCTCCCAGAAACACCACCGCCGCCAGCACCGCCACCACGATGCCCACCGACCACGACGGCACACCGAAGGCAGCGGCGCAGGTCTCCCCGATGGAGTTGGACTGCACCATGCACCCCATGAAGCCCAGCGCCAAGATCAGTGCCACGGCGAAAAAGCCCGCTAAAAACGTGCCGAACCTCCCCGGAAAGGCCCGCTTGATATAGTACACCGGCCCGCCGCTGACGCTGCCGTCCTCGGCCACCCGGCGGGTCTCCTGCGCCAACACCGCCTCGGCGTAGATGGTGGCCATGCCGAAAAAGGCGATGATCCACATCCAGAAGATGGCCCCCGGCCCGCCCAGCAGGATGGCACCGCAGGCGCCAATGATGTTGCCGGTACCCACCTGAGCGGCGATGGCAGTGGTCAGGGCCTGAAAGGAGGACAGGCCCCCCTTCTGCCTGCCGCCCCGCATACTGAACTCCCCGAACACCGCCCGCATCCCCTCACCGAAGCACCGTACCTGCACAAATCGGGTGCGGACGGAGAAATACAGGCCCGTGCCAATGAGCAGGAACACCAGAATATAATCCGACAGATAAAAGTTGATGCGCTGTACCAACTGCAATACCGCTTCCATAGTGTGTCTCCTCCCTGCCCCCTGTAAAAAAAGGAGCCGCCGGCCTGCGCCAGCGACTCCGGAGAAACCACCGCTCACCGCCCTGCGGGCGGCCCGGTCGCTCTGTCCTTTTGCCTGAGAGATTCGGCCCGTGGGCCTTGCACCTTCGGCACTCACTGTCGTGAGTTTCTCCAGAGTCCCCTCCCCGGCCAGTCTCCTTGGATTCTGTCCGTTTCTTGGGGGCATATGTTTTTGTTGGAGGTACTATACCACAGATGGCCGGCGGATACAAGCCCTATCTGCAAAAATTTTTCCCGTCATCACTTCAGTCGCTGCCACCGGCCCTCCCGCAGGGTCCCTGCCGTCACGGGACAGTCCAGCACCGCTGCCAGCCGCCGGGCCAGCGGCCACTCCTCCGCCCGGTCCACCTGATTCAGAAACACCCGGTCGTGGAGGCCCTCCAGACGCACCACACGAGCCGCCAGCTCCGGCGTTACCTCCCGATCCTCCGTGGCGCCCGCCAACCGGGCATACAGCTCCGGCCGATGGGCCATGCGGCTGATGGGCTTGCCGAAGCCGTCGGCCCCCATCACCAGCACCGTAGCCTGCCGCTCCTCCGGCAGCACCGGCTCCCAGTCGGCATGGGCCTTGAAGGGCCGCCCCGCCGAGCCGTCGGCCTCCACCAGCACGAAATCCGCCATGGTCTCCCAGCCATCTATGGCCGGGGCCGTCAGCTTCCCCTGCCCCATAGGAGTCCCGGCGCAGGCGATGCCCCGGCGGCGCAGCTCCTCCCGCAGCGTCCCCTCCTCCGTGCAGACCCTCAGATGCGCCGGGGGCCATATCTTGGTGGTGGTACACACCAGCACCGTCCCCTGCTGCCGCAGCTCCGACGCCAGATGGTACATCAGCGTGGTCTTGCCGCCGCCGCCGATAAGCGCCGTCAGTCCCGGCCCGATCTCCAGCAGTTCCCGCAGTTCCATCCCGTGATCCGCCCCTTTCGTATCCGTTTTTCCCAATATACCACACTTTCCCGAAAAAAACGAGGCCCCTTCTGTGAAAATCCTCCCGCTTCCCCGGCGTTTTTCCGCAGGATCACTATATTTTGTGCTTTCTTTTCTCTGTAATATCCCTTATCTTGTGTCGATTGTGAAGTATTGCCAAAATTTCCTCCGGATTTTTGGTGCTGGTTTTCGTCTATATTTTGGCTCTCCCCCTTGCATCACCACCATATATAGTGTATGATAACAGTGTTCGCATTCATAGCCGCCCTGTGGCGACTTTTCATACGGCAAGGAGGAGAAAGAGAATGAAGATCATCAAGCGCAACGGCTCCGAGGTGGCCTTTGACATCACCAAGATCATTGTGGCCATCACCAAGGCCAACGAGGACGTGGACGAGGCCGACCGCATGACCCCGGTGCAGATCCGCCGCATCGCTGAATCCGTGGAGCTGCAATGTCAGAAAATGAACCGTGCCGCCACCGTGGAGGAGATCCAGGACATGGTGGAGCACCACATCATGGCCCATGGGGCCTTCGAGGTGGCCAAGCACTACATCACCTACCGCTACACCCGCTCTCTGGTGCGCCGCTCCAACACCACCGACGACAAGATCCTCTCCCTCATCGAGTGCAACAACGAGGAAGCCAAGCAGGAGAACTCCAATAAGAACCCGGTGGTGAACTCCACTCAGCGGGACTACATGGCCGGCGAGGTGAGCCGGGATATCACCAACCGCCTGCTGCTGCCCCGTGAGATCGTGGAGGCTCACGAGGAGGGCATCATCCACTTCCACGACACGGATTATTATGCCCAGCATATGCACAACTGCGATCTGGTGAATCTGGAGGATATGCTGCAAAACGGCACCGTCATCACCGGTACCCTCATCGAGCGGCCCCACAGCTTCGCCACCGCCTGCAACATCGCCACCCAGATCGTGGCCCAGGTGGCCAGCAACCAGTACGGCGGCCAGTCCATCAGCCTGACCCATCTGGCCCCCTTTGTGGAGGTCAGCCGCCAGAAGATCCGCAGGATCGTTCAGGCGGAGATGGACTCCATCGGCTTTGACCCCGGTGAGGAGAAGATCCACGAGTTGGTGGAGACTCGCCTGCGGGAGGAGATCCGCCGCGGCGTACAGACCATCCAGTATCAGGTGGTGACGCTGCTGACCACTAACGGACAGGCTCCCTTCATCACCGTGTTCATGTACCTCAACGAGGCCCACGACGAGCGGGAGAAGAAGGACCTTGCCATGATCGTGGAGGAGATGCTCCTCCAGCGGTATCAGGGCGTCAAGAATGAGCAAGGCGTGTGGGTCACCCCCGCCTTCCCCAAGCTGATCTATGTGCTGGAGGAGGACAACATCCACGAGGACGCCCCCTATTGGTATCTGACGGAGCTGGCGGCCAAATGTACCGCCCGGCGCATGGTGCCGGACTACATCTCCGAGAAGAAGATGAAGGAACTCAAGGGCGACGTGTATACCTGCATGGGCTGCCGCTCCTTCCTGACCCCCGACCGCTTCACTGACGCCGGAGTGGGCAACATCGCCAACGCCGGGAATTACGAGCCCGGCAAGCACAAATACTACGGTCGGTTCAATCAGGGCGTGGTCACCATCAACCTACCGGACGTGGCCCTGTCCTCCGGCGGCAATATTGAGAAATTCTGGAAGATCTTCGACGAGCGGCTGGAGCTGTGCCACCGTGCGCTGCGCTGCCGCCACGAGCGCCTGAAGGGTACCACCTCCGACGCCGCCCCCATCCTGTGGCAGTACGGTGCTCTGGCCCGCCTGAAAAAGGGTGAGGTCATCGACAAGCTGCTCTACGGCGGCTACTCCACCATCTCTCTGGGCTACGCCGGTCTCTACGAGTGCGTCAAGTTCATGACCGGCAAGAGCCACACCGACCCCTCCGCCACCCCCTTTGCCCTGTCCATCATGCAGCGGATGAACGACAAGTGCAAGGAGTGGAAGAACGCCGAGGACATTGACTACTCCCTCTACGGCACGCCGCTGGAGTCCACCACCTACAAGTTCGCCAAGTGTCTGCAAAAGCGCTTCGGCGTCATCGAGGGCATCACCGACAAGGGCTACATCACCAACAGCTACCACGTCCACGTCACCGAACCCATTGACGCCTTCACCAAGCTGGAGTTCGAGGCCCAGTTCCAGCACCTGTCCCCCGGCGGCGCCATCAGCTATGTGGAGGTGCCGGATATGCAGAACAACATCCCCGCCGTGCTGGAGGTCATGAAGTTCATCTATGACCATATCATCTACGCCGAGTTGAACACCAAGAGCGACTATTGTCAGGTCTGCGGCTGGGACGGCGAGATCAGCGTAGTGGAGGAGGACGGCAAGCTCATCTGGAAATGCCCCCAGTGCGGCAATACCGATCAGGATAAGATGAACGTGGCCCGCCGCACCTGCGGCTACATCGGCACCCAGTTCTGGAATCAGGGCCGCACGCAGGAGATCAAGGACCGGGTCCTTCACCTGTAAGCCCCCATTTCCCCGCAATATCTTACCGAAAAGAGACCATGTCATGTACTACGGAGCCCTGAAAAAATGTGATATCGCCAACGGAGCCGGAGTGCGGGTGACGCTGTTCGTCTCCGGCTGCACCAACCACTGCCCCGACTGCTTCCAGCCCCAGACCTGGGACTTCTGCTACGGCCGGCCCTTCACCCACGAGACGGAGACGGAGATCTTCCGGGAGCTGGACAAGCCCTTCATCAGCGGACTGACGGTGCTGGGCGGTGAGCCCTTCGAGCCTCGGAACCAGCGTGACCTGCTGCCCTTCCTGCGGGAGATCCGCCGCCGCTATCCCCGGAAGAATATCTGGTGCTTCACCGGCTTCCGGCTGGAGGATGAGCTGCTGCAGGATGGCTCCTACCCCCGCTGCGAGGTGACAGACGACCTCCTGCGCTGCATTGATATTCTGGTGGACGGCCGCTTCCTCCGGGAGGAAAAAGACATCTCCCTCCAGTTCCGTGGCAGCCGCAACCAGCGCATCATCGATCTGCCCCAGACCCTCTCCTCCGACCGTATTGTCCTCTGGGATCAGCTGCGCCGATAGCCCCTCTCCACACATCCCTTATATCTCCTCCTGAAGGGGGCGACCTTCTACCAGAGGCCGCCCCTTTATTTTTATATATAATTTTCTATATTTTCCACAAAGTTTTTTAATATATTTCGTTTTTTATGTTGCGTATTGTCTATTTCTATGCTATGATGGCACCATCAACTAAAGAAAGGACAATGGCTATGAAAAAGTGCATCAACATATTGCTGTATGCCGCCTTCTTCGGCATCTTAGCAGCGCAGAGACCCATACAGGAATACTCCACGATACACTTCAACATATACCCTATTGCGACTTACTACATATTGTCCGTGATTTTGGGCACACTGATCCTTCTGATCCGTCCCAGTTTGGTGTCTCCGAATCTCCCGCTCCCGGACCTGCTGCTGCAAATCGCTTTTATCGTGGTCACAACTGCACTGTTTATCTGGAAGTTCGGCTCGATTCGTTTCCTCGTACTGGCTCTGCTGACGGAGGATGTCTATACCCTCATCGCCCTGCTGGTCCGCAAGCGCCGCCGCACCCCGCCGGAGGAGCCGATCTCCGGTTGACTTTTTCGGCTCCATCCTGTACAATAGACCCTGCGAGTAGGCCAGACAGTTGCGGGGACAAGGCGAAAGCCTGTTCATGAGGAAAGTCCGGGCTCCACAGGGCAAGGATAACGGGTAACGCCCGCCGAAGGCGACTTCAGGAAAAGTGCAACAGAGATATACCGCCTCTTCGGAGGTAAGGGTGGAAAGGCGAGGTAAGAGCTCACCCATCGGCTCGAGAGTGTCCGATGCTGTAAACTCTATCCGGAGCAACACCGCTATGGGAGCAATAGGGCGGCCCGTCCGCTCCCGAGGTGGCTGAAGCGCACCGGCAACGATGCGCTTAGATAGATGACTGTCAAATACAGAACCCGGCTTACAGACCTGCTCGCATAGATATGGAACCCCACAGCGTAATACGCCGTGGGGTTCCTTTTTCTTATTCTGTCAGTACAGCGCACCGGCGAAAGCCGTAATAACGCAGCACCTCCACCGCCGCCGCATCTATCCGCTGGCCGCACAGCACCACCGGCACCGCCGGGGGACAGCCCAAGGCGCCTGCGGCGGAGATACGGCCGCAGCACGCCGCCAGCGGCACCTCCTCCCATGGGGAGAGCATGGCCTCATGGGGCGTCACCGCCTGTTCCAGCCGGGGCATGGGGGGCGGCCCCTGCCGGATGGCCTGCCGCCGGGGCAGCGCCGCCAGCACCTCCTCCAGCCGCCGCAGCTCCGCCGGGTCGTTCTGAGGCGATACCATCAGCACCACATGATCCGTGTCGTAAAACTCCGGGTAGATGCCGCCGCTCTCCAGCGCCGCCGCCACCTCCGAGCCGGTGTAGCCGTACCCTTTGGGACACAGCGTCACCTTCAGCGGCTCGCCGGGGCGGACCTCCCATCCCCGTGCCGCCAGCCGACGACGCAGACTCTCCAGCTGCGGCAGCAGCGCTTGCAGCTTCTCCGGATAGTCCGCCAACAGCTCGTTGGCAGCGTCCAGCGACTGCAAGATCAGATACGACGGGCTGCTGGAGCCCCACAGCCCCATGGACGCCTTGGCCTGCCGGTGCAGCAGCTCCGGGGCCTGATGGGCGATGTGCAGGTACGCTCCGCCCGTGACCACCGGCAGCGTCTTATGGGCGGAGTCGCAGCACAGGTCTGCTCCCAGATCCATGGGATGCCGGGAGGGGGACAGGAATTTCAGATACGCCCCGTGGGCATTGTCCACCGCCAGCAGCACCCCAGCCCGGCGGCACACCGTCGCCAACGCCGCCACATCCGGCAGCTCCCCCAGATAGTCCGGGCAGGTGAGATACACCGCCGTCACCGGCTCCCGGCTGCGAGCCAGCTCCCACTCCAGCTGCTCTGGGGTCACGGCCCCGCTGTAATAGGCTTCTCCCGCCGCCGGACAGAGCCAGCGCACCGGCACGTCCAGCAGAGCGGCGGCATTGACGAATGCCTTGTGGGCATTGCGTCCCGCCAGCAGCAAGGGCCTCTGCCCCCGACTGCGTGCATATACCGCCAGCAGATGTACCATGGTCTGGATGCACAGGGTGGAGCCTCCGGTGGCGTACAGGGTGTGTGCTCCAAAGATGGCTCCGGCATTTTCCTCGCTTTGGGCAATAATGCCCTCCGGATGAAACAGATCGTCAGCGCCGTCTATCTCCGTGATGTCCAGTGCCTCGAAGCCCAGCGGGCCGCAGCCCTTGTGGCCGGGCATATGCATCCGCACGGCCCCGCCGCCGACGTAGCGCCGGACGAAATCGCAGATAGGGGTACTCATTCCGTCCCCAGCTCACGGGCCACCGCCACGGCGATGGCACACTCCATGCGCTTGCGGAACAGATCGCAGCCGTCGGCGTATACGCCCCGGACGGAGCCGGTGGCATGATAGGCGTTGGCAGCACAGCCTCCGGAGCAGTAGAGCCTTGCCCAGCAGTCCCGGCACTCCTCCCGTGCATACACGTTGCACCCGGCAAACTCCGCCTGCACGGCATGGTTCTCCACCCCGTCCCAGATATTGCCCAGCTTGAACTTCTCGTCGCCCACGAACTGGTGACAGGGGTACAGGTCGCCCCAAGGGGTCACGGCCATGTACTCCGTACCGGAGCCGCAGCCGGAGATGCGCTTATAAATACAGGGGCCGCCCTTGAGGTCGATCATATAGTGGTAGAAGGTGAAGGGCCGTCCCTCCTTGTCCCGCTGCAGCATCAGTCGGGCCAGCTCCTCATACTGCTGCATGACGATTTCCTTGTCCGCCTCCGTCAGGGCCGCCGGATCACCGGAAGCTGCCACCACCGGCTCCATGCTCAGCTCCGTGAAGCCCAGATCCAGCATAGTCTGGATGTCCTTCAAAAAGTCGGGGTTGGCGTGGGTGAAGGTCCCCCGCATATAGTAGTTCTTCCCCTGCCGGGCCTGCACCAGCTTCTGGAACTTGGGAACGATCTTCTCCCAGCTGCCATTTCCGGCATAGTCCACCCGGTAGCGGTCATGGACCTCCTTGCGGCCGTCCAGACTCAGCACCACATTGCTCATCTCCCGGTTGGCAAAGTCGATGACGTCGTCGTCGATGAGCACCCCATTGGTGGTCAGGGTAAAGCGGAAGTGCTTGCCCCGCTCCTTCTCCACGCTGCGTGCATAGGCCACCAGCCGCTTCACCACGTCGAAATTCATCAGCGGCTCACCGCCGAAGAAGTCTACCTCCAGATTGTGCCGGGTACCGGAGTGATCCATGAGGAAATCCAGCGCCTGCTTACCCACCTCATAGCTCATCAGCGCCCGGTCGCCGTGGTACTTGCCCTGACTGGCGAAGCAGTAGGAGCAGTTGAGGTTGCAGGTGTGGGCCACATGGAGGCACAATGCCTTGATGACTCCGGAGGTGCGGGCCTTCAGCTCCCCGGCCATGGGGGCAAAGGTATCCTCGGTGAAGAGCTTCCCGGCGTCCTTCAGCGCCAGCAGCTGATCGTAGCACTCCTCCAGCTCCGGCCGGGTCACGTCCTCCCGATCCCGGTACTTCTCCGCCAGCGCATCCACCAGCGTCTCCCGCTCCTGCGTCTCGAACCCGGCGATCATGTCATAGGCCACCTCGTCCACGGCGTGGACGGAGCCGGAACACACATCCAGCACCACGCACAGGTCGCCCAGCTTATATTGATGTATCATCCTGTTTCCTACCTTTATATTTGATCTCTACGCCAAAAATGCCGCCCGGCAAGGGCGGCACCATGGTTTTCACAACTCAGTCGTTGTTCTTCTTCTCGCAAGCCTGATTGGCAATACCGCAGCTGGTCTTGCAGGCAGACTGGCAGGAGGTCTGGCACTCGCCGCAGCCGCCGTTCTTGGCGCTCTGGCAGAGGTCACGGGTCTCGATGGTCTGAATGTGCTTCATAGCTGTACCCTCCGTACATTACAAAATTTATCACAGTTTACCATACCTGACGCCGCTTGTCAAGCCGTCAGCCCCCGCCGGTCAGGACGCATCCGTCCCGTCCTTCTTCGGGTCATCCTTGGGCTGCTCCAGCCGCCGGAACACCGGCCGCAGCAGAAGCGCCGTCACATAGCTGAGACTGCTGTACCCGATCAGCAGCCACACAAGGCTCAGATACAGCCGCAGCCACGGGAACACCAGACACGCCCCCACCGGCACCGCCCAGATCAGCCAGATCAGCAGCATCCGTGGCAGGTTCCCCACCCCCACCAGCATGGCGTTTTTCATGTGGCTGCGCCATGTGTTCTGATACCGGGCCATCAGGGGAAACACAAACGTCAGCTCCACTGCCGCCAGCTGCAAGGCGAATACCGCCAGCAGCTTCCACAAAAACCGGTCGTTCAGAACGGCGAAGTACAGATCAAAGCCGCACAGAACCAGCACCGCCAGCATGGGCAGCCATACCAGCAGGGCACACTTGAAGTTCTCCCGCCATGCGGCGAAAAATTTTCTCGCCGTGTGGCTGTCCTCCCCCTGTATCACTTTCCCCAGCACCTGATACAGCGCCGCTGTGGAGGGGCCTATGGTCACCACCGGCAGAGAGCACAACACCCACAGCACATTCAGCACCACCAGCGTCCACACCCGCTCCATGCCACGGGAGAAGGCGCTGTTGGGATCAAACAACGAGCGAAACATCTCACCCCTCCTTTTCCGCCGCCAGCGCATCCGCCAGCCGGGCATATTCCGCCAGCCCCAGCCGCTCTCCCCGCACAGAGGGATCCAGCCCGCAGGCAGCGACGATCTCCGTCAGCCGCTCCTTGGGCAGGGGGAAGGCCGTCTGCAAGGAGTTCACCAGTGTCTTGCGCCGCAGGGCAAAGCCCGCCCGGACGGTGCGGAACAGCATCTCTCTGGAGCACACCTCCACCGGCGGAGCCTTGCGGCTGCGGCAGTGGATCACCGCCGAGGTGACCTTGGGGGCCGGCAGGAAGCAGGTGTTGGAAACGGTGAACAGCAGCTCCGGCTGGGTATAGTACTGCATCAGCAGGGTAAAGGCCCCGTAGTCCGCCGTACCGGGGGCAGCGCAGATGCGCTGGGCCACCTCCTTCTGGATCAGCACCGTCAGACTGTCGAAGCACTGGGCCTCCACGCAGGCGGTAAGGAAAGGCGTGGTGATGTGATAGGGCAGATTGGCACACAGAATGGGCCGTAGGCCGGAAAACTGCTCCTCCACCGTCTGCCGCAGGGGCAGCTTCATGGCGTCCCCCTCCAGCAGGGTGAAGTTGTCAAAGTCCGCCATAGTCTCCCGCAGCACGGGATAGAGCCGACGATCCAGCTCCACGGAGACTACCTTCCCCGCCCGCCGGGCCAGCTGCTGGGTCAGGGGGCCGATGCCGGGACCGATCTCCAGCACGCCGGTCTGTCGGTCGGCGCCGCTGGCGGCGGCGATATCCTCCGGCACCCAGCTTTCAATGAGGAAGTTCTGCCCCATGGATTTGGAAAAACGGAAGCCGTGACGCCGCAGCAGCTCCTGTATCTCATTGCGGTCACACAGGTTCATGGGCCGCCCTCCCTTCGTATGGTTGCACATAATATGTTAGTATAGCACAGGAGCGTAAAAAGGTAAAGCCTACATTCCCCCTACCCTTGGGCAAGTTTGCCCTTTTCATCCGGAGGGATGTGTGCTATAATAAGTCGATTTCAGGACAGGAGGCGATGGACATGGAGCATCTCACCCACAGCGCCGCCGAGACGGAAGCGCTGGGCTGTCGGCTGGGCTGCGCCCTGGCCCCTGGCACCGTCATCGCCTACCGTGGCGGGCTGGGCATGGGCAAGACCGCCTTCACCCGTGGTCTGGCCCGTGGGCTGGATTGCCGGGACCGGGTCACCAGCCCCACCTTCACCATCGTCAACGAGTATCAGGGGCGCATCCCCCTGTTCCACTTCGATATGTACCGCCTGCCGGATGCCGACGCCCTGTTTGATATCGGGTGGGAGGATTATCTGGACCGTGGCGGCGTGTGCGCCGTGGAGTGGAGCGAGAACGTGGCCGAGGCCCTGCCGGAGGACACCGTGTGGGTGGATCTCCGCCGGCTGGAGGGCGAGGATAACGGACGGCGCATCACCATAACGGGGGTGACGGGATTTTGAAAATACTGGCTCTGGAGACCTCTGCCAAAAGCGTATCCGCTGCCGTGACCGACGGCGGCGTGGTGCGGGCCTATACTCATCAGAACACCGGCCTCACCCACAGCCGCACCCTGATGCCGCTGGTGGATGCCATGCTGCGGGAGAGCGAACAGTCGCTGGCGGACATGGACCTGCTGGCAGTGGCGGCGGGGCCGGGAAGCTTCACCGGCCTGCGGATCGGGGTATCGGCCCTGAAGGGGCTGGCCTGGGCGGCGGACAAGCCCTGCTGCGGTGTGTCCACGCTGGAGGCCATGGCCCAGAACCTGCGGCACATGGACGGGCTCATCGTCTGTTCCATGGACGCCCGGCGCAGTCAGGTCTATAACGCCGTATTCGCCGCCGAAGGCGGGCAGCTCACCCGGCTGACCCCTGACCGGGCCATCGCCCTGTCCCAGTTGGCGGAGGAGCTGCAAGGCGACCCCCGGCCCAAGCTGGTGGTGGGGGACGGCGCCGCTCTGTGCAGCGGCTTTCTCTCCGAGGCGGGCATCCCCTGCCGCATGGCCCCGGCCCAGCTGGTGATGCAGAACGCCGTGGGCGTGGCGTTGGCGGCGGAGGAGATGGCCGCCCGTGGCGAAACGGTATCCGCCCGTGATCTGGTTCCGGTCTACCTGCGGCTGAGTCAGGCGGAGCGGGAGCGGCTGGCCAAGGGCCTGAAGATCACTTTGGATTGATTCAAAATTTTTTATATGCGGAGGACAAGACTATGAGCAATCAGTTTCCCACCCTGCACATTGTGGACCATCCCCTGGTGCAGCACAAGCTGTCGGTGATGCGTGACAAGAACACCAGCGTGAAGGACTTCCGGGCACTGGTGGGCGAGATCGCCATGCTGCTGACCTACGAGGCCACCCGTGACCTGCCCATGACCACCCGGACCATCGAGACCCCCATCTGCCCCTTCGAGGCGCCTGTGCTGGCAGGCAAGAAGCTGGCCATCGTCCCCATCCTGCGGGCCGGTCTGGGCTTCGAGGACGGCATCCTGACGCTGGTTCCCTCCGCCCGTGTGGCCCACATCGGTATGTACCGGGATGAGGAGACGCTGGAGCCCCACTTCTACTTCCTGAAGTACCCCAAGGACATCGCCGGCCGTGACGTGCTGATCGTGGATCCCATGCTGGCCACCGGCGGCAGCGCCGACATGGCCATCACCAAGATGAAGGAGCTGGGCTGCAAGAACATCAAGCTGATGATCCTTGTAGCAGCCCCGGAGGGCGTGAAATTCATCTATGAGCGCCATCCCGACGTGGACATCTACTGCGCTGCGCTGGACGACCACCTGAACGAGAACGGCTACATCGTCCCCGGTCTGGGCGACGCCGGCGACCGCATCTTCGGCACCAAGTAAACCCCGCAGCAAAACTGAAAGCTTTTTCAGCAATTCTCTCTTTTCTATCCGAAATATCCGCAGGCATTCCATACCTGCGGATATTTTTCGGCATTTCCATGGAATTTGCTGTTGCATTTTGCGCCGTTTTCGGGTAGAATGAGTGTGACAATTCAGATTGGTAGCTGTAAGGAAGTGTCTCGCACACGGGCTGCAACTATCACTCGGCGGTTGCTTGAGTGTTTCAGATCTCTCCGGGGATTTGGAGCATTTTTTGTTACCCGGAAACATTATAAAAGGAGGAAACATCATGAATCTGGTCATCAACGGCAGACTCATCACCCGTGACACGGAGGGCAAGGGCTATTACGAGCATGGTGCCGTGGCCTACGAGGGCAGCAAGATCGTGGAGGTGGGTGAGGAGAGCGCCCTACGTCAGAAGTACCCCGACGCCCACTGCATCGATGCCAGGGGCGGCGTCATCATGCCCGCCCTCATCAACGCTCACACCCACATCTACTCTGCGCTGGCGAGAGGTCTGTCCATCGTGGGCAACAACCCCACCAACTTCTATGAGGTGCTGGACGGCACGTGGTGGGCCATCGACCGCAAGCTGATGATGGACGGCACACGGGCCAGCGCCACGGCTCTGTACATGGACTCCATCAAGCAGGGTGTCACCACCATCTTCGACCATCACGCCTCCTATGGCGAGATTCCCGGCACCCTCCACACCATCGCCGAGGAGTCCAAGCGACTGGGCCTGCGCTCCTGTCTGTGCTATGAGGTCTCCGACCGGGACGGCGAGGAGAAGTGCCTGCAGGCCATTCAGGAGAACGCCGACTTTATCACCGAGTGTGAGAAGAACAAGGACCCCATGCTGGCGGCCATGTTCGGCGGCCACGCCCTGTTCACCATCAGTGACAAGACCTTCGACCGGATGGTGGCCGCCAACAACGGCCGCACCGGCTACCACATCCATGTGTCTGAGGGCATGAACGATGTGTATGATTCCCTCCAGAACTATGGCCGCCGCCCCATCCAGCGGCTGCAGGACCACGGTATTCTGGGGGACAAGACCATTCTGGGCCATTGCATCCACGTCAACACCGCCGAGATGGAGATCATCCAGCACACCAACACCATGGTGGTGAATAACCCGGAGAGCAACATGGGCAACGCCATCGGCATCTGCCCGGTGATCCAGCTGCATAAGCGGGGCATCCTGCTGGGCATGGGTACCGATGCCTATACCAACGATATGCTGGAGTCCATCAAGGTGGCCCTGTGCTCCCAGCGGAGCCAGAACTGCCTGCCCAACGTGGGCTGGTGTGAGGTGACGGATATGCTGTTCCGCAACAACGCCAAAATCGGTGAGAAGTACTTCCCCGCCACGCTGGGCGTGCTGAAGGCCGGTGCGGCGGCGGACATCATCGTCATGGACTATAAGCCCTTCACCCCCTTCTCCGACGAGAACATCGACGGCCACATGATCTTCGGCATGACCGGCCGCCAGTGCCAGACCACCATCGCAGGCGGCAAGGTGCTGATGCAGGACCGTGTGCTGGTGGGCATCGACGAGGAGGCAGAGAACGCCCACATTCTGGAAGCCGCCAAAAAGCTGTGGGGTGACCTGAACCACAGAACGTATTGATATCCCATCATCCCCATATCACAATAAGGAGGAATCCCCATGTCTGAAAAAATGTATCCCATCCCCTTCCGCTCCCTTATGAACTGGGTGGTCACCGAATACGCCGACTGCGGCGAGATCTTCGGCATCCACAAGGCCTATCGTGCCTCCGGCAAGAGCCTGCCCATCTTCGGTGAGCGCATCGAAACTCCCTTCGGCCCCGCCGCCGGCCCCAACAGCCAGCTGGCTCAGAACATCATCGCCGCCTATGTGGCCGGCGCACGGTTCTTCGAGGTCAAGACCGTCCAGAAGATGGACGGCGCCGATCTGGCCGCCTGCGTCCCCCGCCCCTGCATTCTGGCCAACGACGAGGGCTACAATCAGGAGTGGTCCACGGAGCTGACGGTGCCGCAGGCCATGGACGAGTACATCAAGGCTTGGTGCGCCCTGAAGGTTCTCAGCAAGGTCTACGATCTGGGCGATCCCGACGGCTTCGTGTTCAATATGTCCGTAGGCTACGATCTGGAGGGCATCAAGGGCGAGAAGGTGAACACCTACATCGACGGCATGATGGACGCCCGCCGTACCGCCATCTTCGGTGAGTGCAAGGCGGTTCTGAAGGAGCTGTTCCCGGCGGAGAGCGACTTCATCGACGCCATCTCCCCCCGTGTCTCCGGCAGCGTCACCGTCTCTACCCTCCACGGATGTCCTCCCGATGAGATCGAGCGCATTGCCAGCTATCTCATCTCCGAAAAGCACCTGCACACCTTCGTCAAATGCAACCCCACCATTTTGGGCTACGAGACTGCCCGGCGGACGCTGGACGCCATGGGCTATGACTACATCGTCTTTGACGAGCACCACTTCAACGAGGATCTCCAGTGGGCAGACGCCGTTCCCATGTTCCAGCGGCTCCAGAAGCTGGCGGACAGCTGCGGGCTGGAGTTCGGCCTGAAGCTCTCCAACACCTTCCCCGTGGACACCACCCGTGGTGAGCTGCCCAACAACGAGATGTATATGTCCGGCCGGAGCCTGTTCCCCCTGACCATCGAGATGTGCCACCGCATCTCCCGGCAGTTCGGCGGCAGGATGCGGATCTCCTTCGCCGGCGGCGCCGAGTACTTCAACTGCGACAAGCTGTTTGCCGCCGGTATCTGGCCCATCACCGTGGCCACCACCATCCTCAAGCCCGGCGGCTACAACCGCCTGCTGCAAATGGTGGAGAAGGTGGAGGCTCTGCCCTACCGTCCCTTCTCCGGCACGGACACGCAGGCCATCTGTGACCTGTCCACCGCCAGCCACACGGACTTCCACCACGTCAAGCCCATCAAGCCCCTGCCCAGCCGCAAGAGCGACAAGCAGGTGCCTTGGCTGGACTGCTTCACGGCTCCCTGCAAGGGCGGCTGTCCCATCGAGCAGGATATCCCCGAATATGTGGAGCTGGTCCGCAAGGGCCTGTACGGCCCGGCTCTGAAGCTCATCACCGAGAAGAACCCCCTGCCCTTCCTCACCGGCACCATCTGCGCCCACCGGTGCCAGACCAAGTGCTCCCGGAATTTCTACGACGAGTCCGTCCGTATCCGGGATACCAAGCTGGTGGCGGCGGAGCGTGGCTATGAGGCCCTGATGGCCTCCATCCGTCGTCCCGCCAAGGTGGCGGGCAAGAAGGCCGCCATCATCGGCGGCGGCCCCACCGGCATCGCCGCCGCCTATTTCCTGGGCCGTGCCGGTATCGAGACCACCATTTTCGAGCGGGAGCAGTGTCTGGGCGGTGTCCCCCGCCACGTGATCCCCGCCTTCCGCATCACCAACGAGGCCATCCAGAAGGACATCGCCCTGATGGAGAAGTACGGCGTGGAGGTCCGCTGCGGCGCTCCCGCCCCCTCCGTGGCAGAGCTGAAGGCCATGGGCTACACCCATATCCTCTATGCCGTGGGCGCATGGAAGCCCGGCCAGCTGGGCATCCCCGGCGATGTGGCCGGCGCCATCCAATGGATGAAGGGCGTCAAGGCCGGGAACATCTCCGTGGGCGGCAATATGGCCGTGGTGGGCGCCGGCAATACCGCCATGGATGCGGCACGTCTGGCCAAGCGCAGCGGCGCAGAGCACGTCACCATCGTCTATCGCCGCACCAGGAAGTATATGCCCGCCGACGAGCATGAGTTGGCGCTGGCGCTGGCGGACGGCGTGACCTTTGCCGAGCTGTGCGCCCCGGTGGAGCAGAAGGACGGTGTGCTGCGCTGCGAGAAGATGAAGCTGGGCGAGGCAGATGCCTCCGGCCGCCGCAGCCCCGTGGCCACCGGTGAATATGTGGACATCCCCTGCGATCTGGTGATCTCCGCCGTGGGCGAGCAGGTGGACAGCGCCCTCCTGACCTCCAACGGCGTGGAGGTGGACGGCAAGGGCCGCCCCGCCTTCCGAACCAATGTGGAGGGCGTGTACGCCGCCGGTGACGCCCGCCGTGGCCCCGCTACGGTGGTGGAGGGCATTGCCGACGCCGCACAGTTCGCCGAGGCAGTCATCGGCGCTCCCCATACCTACGATATCCCCCAGCAGGCCTACATCACCAAGGCCGACGCCATCGCCAAGAAGGGTATCCTGCGGATGAGCGGCTGCACCGCCTGCGAGGGTGAGCGCTGCCTCCAGTGCTCCACCGCCTGCGAAAACTGCGCCGACTCCTGCCCCAACCGGGCCAACGTGGTCATTGCCATGGCCGACGGCAGCCACCAGATCCTGCACGTGGATAAAATGTGCAACGAGTGCGGCAACTGCACCCAGTTCTGCCCCTACCACTCCGAGCCCTGCCACGATAAGTTCACCCTCTTCCAGACGGCGGAGGATATGGCGGATTCCCACAACGCCGGTGTCCTGTTCCTGGGCGGCGACCGGGTGAAGGTGCGTACCTTCGGGGAACCCAAGGAGTACGACCTCTCCGGCAGCAACGACCTGCCTGCGGAGCTGGAAAAGCTCATCGTCACCGTCCGTGACCGGTACAGCTATCTGTTTGCGTAAGAGTTACTCGCTTGCATAAGGGTCACCCCTTACCGCAAAAGCCCGCTCTGCGCTGCCGCATCCCCCCATGCACAGAGCGCAGAACGCATCCCAAAGGCACGAACCCCATAAAAGCGTGAGCCACAGCAACAGCATGACCTGTATCAAAGGCGTGAGCCGCCCGTCGGCGGCTCACGCTTTTATTCTCTCTCATGGACACCGGTCCGCCAGCACAAGCCCGCCCGGCACCGGCCTCTTTCCCCTTACCCACCGGCGGCTCCTGCCCCTACCAGCAAAAAGATCCCCCATGGCCCGGGGCAAAGCCCCGGGCCATGGGGGTCACTATTCAGCGGAATACTTTCTGCTTATGGAAAGGTGCGTTCTTAGAACTGCTCCTTCTTCTTAGCCACCAGCACGCCGCCGGCCAGAGCCATCACGCCCAGACCCAGATACACCACGATACCGGCGTCACCGGTAGCGGGCTTGGAGGGTGTCACAGGCTCCACGGGGGCCACGTAGCCCAGATTCACCATCAGATCGGTGATCTCGGCGTCGGTAAGACCGATGGCCTTCATGTAGTCCTTAGCGCCCTTCTGCAGGTCGGCCTTGGACAGATCCTCCACGCCGAAGGCATTCTGGAGGGTCTTGATGATGTTGCTGTTGGCAATGGCGTCGTACTTGTCCGTACCGGGCTCCACGCCGTAGTAGTTGTAGTAGGTGACCATGTAGTCCGCCACCACCTCGTCATAGGTAGCGCCCATCAGGCACTCCAGCAGAGCGGAGACGAAACCGGCACGGTCCTTGCCCTCGGTGCAGTGGACATAGTAGGTACCCTTGTTGGCGGCGAAGAACCGCAGGCCCTCGGCCAGACCCTTCTGGAACTCCGGAGCGGAGAAGTCCACGCCCAGATTCAGATAGATCACCTTCTGGCCGGAGTAGTAGGTATCAGCGAAGCCCTCATAGGCCTCGGCCTCCTCCTGACTGTTGGCGAGGTTCATAATGACGTTCACGCCCGCCTGCTTCAGAGCGGCATCCACATAGGTGTTGCGGCCCAGCTCCGGGTTGATGGGGGAGGAGCCACGGTACAGCACATCCTTGCCCATGCCGGTGGTGGCGATGTTGCGGAAGTTGCCGAACTCGGCGTCGGACAGGTCAGGATAATCGGCACGGTCATTGGTGCGCTGCAGATCGTGCATGATGTACTCGGCCATGTAGCCGCCCTTCTCCGCCATCTTGAAGGTGACCTCCACGGGATAGGTCACACCCTCCCAAGCGGTCCAGTACCACGTCTTATCCTCGTTGGTGTGCTTCTTGGCCAGCTCATAGGTCTCAGCGAAGTTACCCATGTTGATGGCCATGGAGACGTAGCCGGTGGGCTTACCGTCGGCGTCCTTCTCCACGATGACGGCGGGCTTGCCGGAATCCACATAGGAATAGGTAGGCACCACCGGCAGGGTCAGGGTCTTATCCAGGAACTTGACCGTCACCAGATCGCCCCAGGCAAAGCCCAGCTTGCCCATGAAGTCCTTGGCCTTGCAGTCGGTGTAAACGTTGCCGTACTTGGTCATCCAGATGTTGGCGTCCAGACCGCCGATGGTGATCTTGCCGTCATCCGTCTTCTCCGGCGGGATGATGGTCATGCGGCCCTGAGGCTCGCCGTACCGGGCCTTGGTGACGGTGCCGCCCAGCTCATCGGTGATGTAGTCCATGACCACGGTATCCAGCGACAGACCGCTCTCGATCTGGCTGCTGGCAGCGGCGAAGGCGTAGTAGATGTCGCCGCCGGCGGCCAGGAAGTCGTTGGTGATGACAGCGTAGGTGGCATCCTTATCAAAGGGCTTGCCGTTGATGCTCTCGATGGTCACACGGTTGATGCTCTTGGGGCCATAGTAGGTGGAGCCTGGATAGGTGGTGTCGTTCTTGTCGTAATCCTTGGTGCAGTCCACCGTCAGCTTCATGCCGGCGGTCTGGGGGAAGCCGCCCAGAGGCGCGGGAGTGCAGAAGGTAGCAGCCTCCAACGCCTCCAGCAGCTCGGCGCCGGTGACATTCACCACCGTCAGCGTATTGCCGAAGGGCAGAACGGTGAACACGTCCTTCTTGGTGATGTCGCCGGCCTTGATGGCGGCACGGATGCCGCCGCCGTTGGTGATGGCCACAGCGTTCTCCATGTTGATGCTGGGCATCCGGGTCTTAACGGCCCACATCATGGCGTCGGTAATAAGGTCGCCCATGTTGGTCTCCTCGGTGCGGTTGCCGGGCTCCTTGTCGCCGTTGAGCTCCACCTCGGTCTTGGCGAACACCTTGCCGTACTCGGCATCCACCTCACCGATGATCTTGTCGGCGATGGCCTTGACGGAGGCATCCTCCTTGGTGTAGGTGCTCAGGTCGATGAGACCGTTGCTCTCCACGCTCTTGGTGGCGTTATCAATGACGAAAGCGCCCACATACGCAAGACCCGTACCGGTAGACTGGATCATGCCGTTGTCCTTGTTGGCGGTCATCACGGTGTGGGAGTGGCCGTCGATGACGATGTCCACACCGGGGACGTTCTTCACGAAATCGATGGAGCGGTTGGGCTCGGAGGACGCATCCACGCCCAGATGGGTCAGAGCGATGACGATATCGGCGTTGCCCTCCTCACGGGCGACCTTGATCACGGCGTTGGCGGCGTCATACAGCTTCTGGCCGGACAGGAAGGTCAGACCCTTCATCAGAGCGGGGTTGGCCTTGGTCTGAGTCTCCGGAGTGGCCACACCCATCACGGTGAGGTTAAAGAGGGGGTTGTCGTCAGCGTCCGTAACGGGAGCGGTAGCGCCGGGAGCGAAGATGGGAGCACCCTCGTCGTCCACCAGATTGACGCAGGTCACCAGGAAGTCGGCGGCGCTGTAGCTGAGATTCGCCTTCAGCTGGGGGAAGCCGTAGTCAAACTCGTGGTTGCCCAGCGTCACGGCGTCGTAGCCCACGGCATTCATCAGCTCCACGGCGGTAGCGCCCTTGCTGAGGCTGACGTAGGTAGAGCCTTGGCTGAAGTCACCGGCATCCAGCAGCACCACAGCGCTGGCGCCCCGGTCGTAGCACTCGTTTTTCAGTGCCGCAACCTTGGCGTATTTGTCAATAGCGCCATGTACGTCGTTGGTGTGCAGAATGACCGTCTTACCCTTCAGAGAAGCTGGCAGCTGATACCCAGCCGCCGGCTTCTCTTCTGCCCAGGTGGCCGGCACCAACAGAGTCAGTGTCATCACCAGGGACAGGAGCAATGCTAATACTTTCCGCATGGTCCTTTCCTCCTTTATTTTTTTGGAACACCCTTGGCATCCCATAATACGTCTCTATCATACATGATTTTGCACAGGAAAACAAGTCCGATCTGCGTTTTTTTGTGTAAAAGTATGATAAAATCTCCCTGTACGAGCCATACAAAAATCCCATACCGTTTTTGTGCATTCCACCGTAACCGGTACGGACGACCCTGAAAAATGGTGTGGCTTTTTGGTTTTTTTCTGTTATAATATAGGTTACCATCGATGAACAAGGGCAAGTACGCCTGACAGCGTGTCTTTCCGGCGCTTTTTGTCCTTTTCGCCTTGGCGGGCGCCAGCCCGCCTGCATCTCAAAAGCCAAAAATCACTCGAAAGTCCATCGCTGGCAGGTGCCTTGCAGTTTTGTCGGAGCAAAAATCCGGTCAGACAAGGAAAGGCCCGCAGGGCATACTTGCCGTATGGCCAAGGGACTTGACGCAGTATGGGCGCATTTTTGCCCGACAAAACCGTGCTTGCCCTTGTCCATCGATGGTAAATTCGTGTCAAATTCGGAAGGGAGTGCAAGCTATGAAGTATCTGTTTCGAGGCGGCACCGTTGTCTCCGGCAGAGGGACACGCCGTGCCGATATTCTGGTGGAGGGTGAAAAGATCCTGGAGGTGGGCCGCAATATCACCCGCAAGGCCGACCAGATCATCGACGTCACCGGGATGCTGCTGATGCCCGGCTTCATCGACGCCCACACCCATTTTGATCTGGACGTGTGCAATACCACCACTGCCGACAATTTCACCACCGGCTCCCGGGCGGCCCTGCGGGGCGGCACCACCACCGTGGTGGACTTCGCCTGCCCCAACAAGGGGGAGAGCCTGCACCACGGGCTGGAGCTGTGGCACCGGAAGGCCGACGGCCGCACCTGCTGCGACTACGGCTTCCACATGACCATCGACGACTGGAACCCGCAGATCGAGGCGGAGATCGACGATATGTACGCCGCCGGTATCTCCTCCTTCAAGATGTACATGACCTATCCCGCCATGATGATCGGGGACAACGCCATGTACCACGCCCTGAAAAAGCTGAAGGAGAAGGGCGGCATCTGCGGCGTACACTGCGAAAACAGCGGCGTCATCGACGCCCTCATCGAGGAAAAGAAGGCCGCCGGGGAAATGGGTGTCTCCTCCCACCCCCGGACCCGTCCGGACTTTCTGGAGGCGGAGGCCGTGAGCCGCCTGCTGCGGATCGCTGAGGCGGTGGATATCCCCGTGGTCATCGTCCACCTCACCAACGCCGCCGCCCTGCGGGAGGTGGAGGCCGCCCGGAAGCGTGGCCAGAAGGTCTATGCCGAGACCTGCCCCCAGTACCTGCTGCTGGACGACAGCGTGTATGATAACCCCGACTACTCTCTGGCGGCCCGCTACGTCTGTGCGCCCCCCATCCGCAAGACAGAGGATCAGAAGGCCCTGTGGATGGCCCTGCGCCGTGGCGAAATTCAGACCATCTCCACGGACCACTGTTCCTTTACGCTGGCCCAGAAGGACGCCGGCCGGGGGGACTTCACCAAAATTCCCGGCGGCCTGCCGGGGGTGGAGACCCGTGGCGAGCTGATCTACACCGCCGGTGTCACCACCCGGAAGATCAGCCTTGCCACCATGTGCCGTGTACTGGCGGAGAATCCCGCCAAGCTCTACGGGATGTTCCCCCGGAAGGGCATCCTGCAGGCCGGGGCCGACGCCGATATCGTGGTGTACGATCCGCTGGCGGATCACGTCATCCGTGCGGCGGACATGGTGGCCAACGTGGACTATAACCCCTACGAGGGCTTCACCACCCGTGGCTCCATCCAGCAGGTGTGGCTCCGGGGCCGTCTGGCGGTGGAGCACGGCACCGTGCTGGCCGGGACCGACGGTAAGTACATCCCCCGTGGCAAGAACTGCCTGTAAAGAGAGGGGAAGGCTTCCATGACCGAGATATTATACTGCCAGTCCCCCGCCCTGTTTCTGCTGGCGGTGGTGCTGCTGATCTGCTTCTTTCTGCGGCGGCAGGCTCACCGGGTGCGGGCGGCGCTGGACCTGATCCTGTGCATCCTGCTGCTCATCGGCGGCGTGGTGCTATATTATCTGGGAATGTACGGCGACTGCTTCACCATCCATGACTTCTGGCAGATCCGCACCTCCGGATGGGTGGGACTGGGCGTTGTAGCCGCCGGGTCGGTATGGCATCTGTGCAAGGTCTGCAAGCGGGGCGTGGAGCGCCGCCGGACGGAAAGGGCCGCCCGCCAGACGGAGGAAGCCCACCGTCAGGCGCTGGAGAGCGCCCGCCGGGAGGCGTATGAGGCCGGCAAGGCCGACGCCGCCAAGGAGCGTCAGCCGTCCCCCTCCACCCCGGAGATATCCGCCCCTGAGCTTCCCCTCACCCCAGCGGACGCCGTCTCCCCGGAGCGTACAGCTGCTCCCGCCACTGACGCACCGCAGTCCTCCGCCGGAGGAACAGGTCAAGCCCTGTAAAAACCCCGACACAAAGCCTATGACCCTCTGGTTACAGTGTCTGCCAAACACCGTGCAGCCCCGGTAAGCAGTCGGTGCTGAGCTTAAATACCGCCGGTGCAGCAACCCTCAAAATACCATGCGGAATCGGCAGAACACCATGCAGCACCAGCAGAACACCGTGCAGCACCGGCAGAACACTGTCCTTGACTTCCCCACCGGCATCTGCTGCAATCCCCCGTGTTCGCTGGGAGGGCGAGTCGTTCGGAGAAATGACAGCCGGATAAGGCGCAGACTGAAATGTCTGTCCTTATCCGGCTTTTTGTCTGGGAAAGGAGCGATCACATGGAGTTAAAATTTCTCCCCTCCCCGCTGGGGGCGGAGAGCCTGTGGCTGTCCATGCCCATCGCAGAGGTGCTGACGGCCCTCTATGCTGCCTCCGCCATGGGGTGCTATACCCGTGCGCTACCGCTGAGCACGAGATAAAAAGGACGCCGGTCGCTTAGCCGGCGTCCTTTTGGTATTTTGTGGATCACTTCCACAGGGAGCAAATCAAATCCGTATAGTCGGAGGGGTTCTCCAGCGGCAGACCCGCAATGAGCATGGCCTGATTCAGCAGAATCTCGGCATACTTTTTGGCCCGGTCGGGGTCCGTGATGCGGGCGGACTCCAGAGCGGCAAAGGCGGGATGCTCCACGTTCACCTCCAGAATACGCTTGGCCTTCAGGGCGAGGTCTGGCTGCACGGCGGCGAAATACTTCTCCATCTCGAAGGTCATACCCTCACCGCTGGTGAGGCAGACGGGGTGGGACTTCAGCTTGCTGGAGGCCTTCACCTGATCCACCCGGCTACCCAAGGTCTCCTTCAGGAAATCCAGCGTCTCCTGATGATCCGCCGTCTCCGGCTGCTTTTCATCCCCCAGCTCCAGATCGCCGTCCACGGCGGAGCGGAATGCCTTGTCGCCGTAGGTGCGGAAGATATCGGGGATGAACTCGTCGGTCTTGTCGGTGAAGTACAGGATCTCCATGCTGCGATCCTTCAGCAGCTCCGTCTGGGGCAGATGATCCACCGCCTCCACGCTGTCGCCGGAGGCGTAATAGATATACTTCTGCTCCTCCGGCATCCGGGAAACGTACTCACCCAGCGTCACCAGCTTCTTCTGGGTGGAGGAGTAGAACAGCAGCAGATCCTGCAGCTTCTCCTTCATGGCGCCGTAGTTGTTCAATGCGCTGAGCTTCAGCTGGCGGCCGAAGCTGCGGTAGAACTTCTCATAGCCCTCCCGGTCGTCCTTCAGCATCCGCTCCAGCTCGCTGCGGATCTTCTTCTCCAGATTGTTGGAGATGACCTTCAGCTGGCGGTCGTGCTGCAGCAGCTCACGGGAGATGTTCAGGCTCAGGTCCGGGGAGTCCACCACGCCACGGACAAAGTTGAAGCACTCCGGCAGCAGATCGGCGCACTTATCCATGATCATCACGCCGCTGGAATACAGCTGCAGGCCCGGCTCGAAGTCCTCGGTATAGTACTGGCCGGAGGGCTGGGAGGGAATGAACAGCAGGGCCTTATAGGTAACGGCCCCCTCCGCAGAGACGGTAATCACCGACTGGGGCGGGGCGAAATCTCCGAAGTGCTCCTGATAGAACTTGTCGTACTCCTCCCGTGTGACCTCGCTCTTCTTCCGCTGCCACAGGGGGACCATGCTGTTGAGGGTCTCCCACTCCTTGATCTCCTCATACTCCGGCTTGTCCTCCGGACAGCCCTCCTTGCGCTTGGAGCGGGTCATTTCCATACGGATGGGGAAGCGGATATAGTCGGAGTACTTCTTCACCAGACGCTGGAGGGTGTGCTCCTGCAGGTACTGGCTGTACTCCTCCGGCTCCTCGTCGGCCTTCAGGTGCATGATGATATCCGTACCCACAGTGTCCTTCCGGCAGGGTTCGATGGTATAGCCCTCCACGCCGTCGGACTCCCAGCGCCAGCCCTGCTCATCGCCGTACTTCCGGGTGACGACGGTAATGTGGTCGGCCACCATGAAGGCGGAATAAAAGCCCACACCGAACTGGCCGATAACGTCGGTCTCGGCGTCCTTATCCAGCTCCTGACGGAACTGGAAGGTACCGCTGGAGGCGATGACGCCCAGATTCTGCTCCAGATCGGTATCGTTCATGCCGATGCCGTTGTCGCTGACGGTGAGGGTGCGGGCCTCCTGATCGGGGCGGATGGTGATGGCGAAATCCTCCCGCTTCATGCCCACCTGTTCATCCGTCAGGGAGCGGTAGCACAGCTTGTCGATGGCGTCGGAGGCGTTGGACAAGATCTCCCGCAGGAAGATCTCCTTATGGGTGTAGATGGAGTGGATCATCAGCTCCAGCAGACGCTTGGACTCCGCCTGAAATTCTTTTCTTTCCATAGTTGATTCCCCTTTTCTAATAGATCGGGAGACGCCGCAGCGCCTCCCGCTTTTTACCTGTTCAGCTGCGCTGGCGTTTGCTGCACAGCAGATAGCCCAGTCCCGTGAGCACCGTGGCCACAGCGGAGACGATCATGGTGAGCTTCAGCAGCAGCCGCACGGCCTTGCTCTCCAGCAGATAATCCGTCACCTGCCGGACGCAGCGGCCCACAGCGCCCAATAGCCGGCCCGCCAGACCCGTCACCTTGTGGAGAAGTCCCTTCCCCAGCGACAGGATGCGCCGTGTCAGAGGCAGGGCGTGTGACGCCAGCTGCCGAGCCTTGTGTACCTTGGTCGAAAGCATTTTCATCCCTCCCCATTTCTCTATGGTCAATTATAGACAGTCTGTCCGTTATTGTCAATTCCCGCCGGGGCGGGGCGTGTAAACTTCCTGTGAACAATGGGATAAAAAAGCTGCGGTAGGGCTTACGCTCTACCGCAGGGGACATTATTCGCCGCTTCCGGCGGGGGCTGCCACCGGATCGATGGGGGTCAGGACACCCACCACCACAAAACGGGCATCTTCAAACTCATACGAGCAGGTGGAGAGAGTCACCAGATGGGCGCTGGAGAGATCCTCCGGCACCGGCGTCCTGGACTCGAACCGGGACGAGCGCACCAACGCACTCACCGTATCCGCCGACAGCACCGTGGAGTACACGGCGTCGTCATAGTCCACCACGGACCCGGCGATCAGGTCCAGCCGGTAGCTCTGCTGGGGAGTGTAGAGATACAGATAGGGGTGGGCGTCGTAGAACTCCTGCTTCTTATACTGCACCAGTGCGCCGAACATGGCGCCGGACTTCATGTGGTGGCCGTAGACCAGCGTATTCTGGTCGGAGAAGTCCGAGCGATTGACGTAGTCCATGAAGATGGAGCCGTTCTTGTTCCATGTGCCGTCCAGCAGGCGATAGAGATAGTAGTCGTTGTCCTCCGCCTGCACGATGGGGTAGTTCAGGCCCGTGTCCGCCCCGTAGAGCCACGCCACGATGTCGCTGTTGACGCCTTCCAGCGCCGCAAAGTCCACGTAGACCTGCTCCGGCTCCCCCTCCGGCTCCTCATCGCTGCTCAGGTCCGGGATGTAGACGTATTTGCCGGCATCCTTCAGCACCTCGTCGCTCTTGTGCTTTTCCAGCATATAGCTGCCGATCTGATAGGCCGCAAAGAGAAATACACCTATGCATACCGCCAGCAGGATATAGTATACCGCTTTCTTCATACCGGAGCCCTCCCTGTTGATTTTTTACATTATACCAGATGGCCCACCGCTTTTCAAGAAAAAGCTTGATGCGCCAAGGGAACGGGACAGGGGTTTCTGCGCTGGACAGGGGGCGGCAGATGTGGTATGATAGCTTAGATTGACAAGGCAAGAAAGGTGTGAGACAGATGCAGGTAGAGAGCCTGAGCTGGTTCCCCGGTCACATGACCAAGACCCGGCGGATGATCGCCGCCGAGATCGGGCATATGGACGCCGTGTGCGAAATTCTGGATGCCCGCATCCCGCTGGCCAGCCGGAACCCGGATGTGGACGAACTGACGGCGGGCAAGCCCCGTCTGGTGGTGCTGAACCGAGTGGATCAGGCCGATCCCGGCCAGACCCGGCGCTGGGCTGCCTACTTCCGGGAGAAGGGCTATGCCGTGCTGGAGGCCAACGCCAAGGGCGGCGCCGGCACCGCCCAGTTCGCCGCCGCCGTGCGGGAGCTGCTGCGGGACAAGCTGGAGGCCTATGCCCAGAAGGGGCAGGTGGGACGTGTGGTGCGGGTCATGGTGCTGGGCATCCCCAACGTGGGAAAATCCACCTTTATCAATAAGGTAGCCCGCCGCAAGACCGCAAAAACCGAGGACCGGCCCGGCGTCACCCGCAGCAAGCAGTGGGTGCCGGTGGACAGCACGCTGGAGCTGCTGGACACGCCGGGTATCCTGTGGCCCAAGTTCGACGACCCGGAGGTGGGCAAGCGTCTGGCCTTCACCGGGGCCATCAAGGACGATGTGTTGGACATCGAGGAGCTGGCCTGCTATCTCATGGAGTATCTGGGGAGGCACTATACCTCGGTGCTGGAGGAGCGGTATAAGATCGCCGTGGAGCCGGAGGACAGCGGGTATGACCTGCTGGAAAAGGCCGGGCGCAAGCGGGGCTTTCTCATGCGGGGGGCGCAGGTGGACACCGAGCGCATGGCCCGCATCCTGTTGGACGAGTTCCGGGGCGGCAAGCTGGGCCGCTTCACACTGGAGACGGTGGAGGATGCCACATGACGGACTTCTCGCTGGAAAAGGCCGCCATGGCCCGTGGCTGCGCCGCCGTATGCGGCTGCGACGAGGCGGGGGCCGGGCCGCTGATGGGGCCGGTATACGCAGCGGCAGTGATCCTGCCGGTGGACGGCTGCATCCCCGGCCTTGACGACAGCAAGAAGCTGACGGAGAAGAAGCGGGAGGCTCTGTTCGACGTCATCTGCCAACAGGCGGCGGCGTGGGCGGTGGCCTCCGTCAGTGCAGAGGAGATCGACGCAACGGACATCCTCAGCGCCCGGATGAAGGCCATGCAGCTGGCCATCTGCGCTCTGGCGATCCCGGCGGACTATGCCCTCATCGACGGCAACCGGGATCACGGGCGATCCGCCGCCATCACCACGCCCCATGAGACGGTGGTGGGCGGGGACGGGCGCTCGGCGTCCATCGCCGCAGCGTCGGTGCTGGCCAAGGTGAGTCGGGACCGGTATGTGTGCCGGGTACTGGACTCTCTGTACCCGCAGTATCAGTTCGCCAAACACAAGGGCTACGGCACCAAGCTGCACTATGCCATGCTGGACCGATACGGACCATGTCCGGAGCACCGGATGAGCTTTCTCACCAAGTGGAAGGAGCGGCGCACATGAGCCGGGCGGAGGGCGTATGGGGCGAGGCCCAAATCGCCAATTATCTGCGGCGCAGGCGCTATGAGCTGCTGGCCCATAGCTATCACTGCCGGTTCGGGGAGATCGATCTCATCGCCCGCAAGGGCGGCGTGCTGTGCTTTGTGGAGGTCAAGACCCGCAGCAATCTGGCCTGCGGCCTGCCCAGAGAGTACGTCACCGCCGCCAAGCAGGAGCGCATCCGCAAGACGGCGGCTTTCTATCTGATGGAAAAGGGGCTGGACTGCCCCGTCCGCTTCGACGTGGCAGAGGTCTATACCGACGGGGCGCACTCCCCTGCCGCCACCCACATAGAATACATCGAAAACGCATTTTGAGGTGATACATACGATTCCCTATTTTGACGCACACTGCGACACCATCCACCGCTGCCACACGGCGGGGACGCCCTTCCGGGACCCGGAGCTGCGGGCCTTCTACGACGCCGCAGGCGATCTGCGCCGCAGCGGCGGACACATCGATCTGGAGCGGGCCGGGGGCTTTTCCCGCTATGCCCAGTTTTTTGCCCTGTATCAGAGCCCCCAGCTGGTGCCGGAGGGCAGCTCCATGCCGGAGCAGGGCATCCTGCTCCATCAGCGGTTCCTGCGGGAGATGGAGGAGAACCGGGAGCGCATCCTCCCCTGCCGCACCGGGGCGGAGGTGGACGAGGCCGTGGGGCAGGGCAAGGCGGCGGCGCTGCTGAGCATCGAGGGCGCCGAGCTGCTGGACTGCGACATCCGGCGGCTGGACACTGCCTATGACTGGGGCGTGCGGCTGCTGAACCCGGTGTGGAACTACGCCAACCGGCTGTCCGGCTCCAATGCCCAGCAGCCGGAGCAGGGGCTGACTGCCTACGGCCGGGACTTCCTGCAGCGGATGGAGGAGCTGTCCATCTACGTGGATGTGTCCCATCTGTCGGATGCGGGCTTCTGGGACGTGGTGCGTCTGGCCCGGCGGCCTGTGGTGGCCTCCCATTCCAACAGCCGGGCCGTCTGCCCCCACCGGCGCAACCTCACCGACGATATGTTCCGGGCCATCCGGGACAGCGGCGGCGTGGCGGGGCTCAACTACTACCAGCACTTTGTGGGCGACGACCCCACCATGGAAGGGCTGGTGCGCCATGTGGAGCATTTTCTGGAGCTGGACGGGGAAAGGTCCCTGTGTCTGGGCGGCGACATGGACGGCTGCGAGCTGCTGGCCGGCGGGATGCGGGGTCTGGAGGATGTGCCGCTGCTGTGGCAGGCGCTGGCGGACCGGGGCTATCCCCAGTCGCTGCTGGAGGATCTGTTCTGGAACAATCTGCGGCGGCTGATATAAAATCGGGAGAGGAGGCGGCGCATGGCGCTGTATGCTCTGGGGGACCTGCATCTGTCCCTCAATTCCAACAAATCCATGGAGATCTTCGGAGACGGCTGGCAGGACTATGTACTCCGGCTGAAGGAGGCCTTCTCCGCTCTGAGGCCGGAGGACGTCACCGTGCTGTGCGGCGACCTGTCCTGGGGCATGAGTCTGGAGGAATCGCTGGAGGACTTCCGGTTCATCGACGCCCTGCCGGGGAAGAAGTATCTGCTCAAGGGCAACCACGACTACTGGTGGAACACCGCCGCCAAGATGGAGCGGTTCTTCCGGGAGCATGAGCTGACCACCATGGAAATTCTCCACAACAACTGTAAGTTCTACGGGGAGCTGGCCCTGTGCGGCACCCGTGGGTGGTTTTACGAGCTGGACAACCAGGGGACCCACGACGAAAAGGTGCTGCTGCGGGAGATCGGCCGGCTGGAGACCTCCCTGAAGGCGGCGGGGGAGCACGAGAAGCTGGTGTTTCTCCACTATCCGCCCCTGTATCAGGGCTACCGCTGCCCGGAGATCCTGCGGCTGCTGAAGGAGTACGGCGTGAAGCTGTGCTGCTACGGCCATCTGCACGGCGCTTCCCACCGCCGGGCCATCGAGGGAATGTGGGATGGAACGGAGTTTTCGCTGGTGTCGGCGGACTATCTGAAATTTGTTCCCAAAAAAATTTGCGAATGATGCAAAAAAGGTGTGGAAATTGAAATTGTTTTCTGGTATTATATAAAATTGCATTGATTATAAATGAATGCTGAACGGAGGAAAAGTCAAAATGAGTGTAAAGTCCTGTGAAAATCTGGAAAAGAGCCAGGTCAAGCTGACCATCGAGGTCGGCGCAGAAGAATTCGAGAAGGCTGTCAACAAGGCCTATCTGCAGATGCGTGGCAAGATGAACGTCCCCGGCTTCCGCCCCGGCAAGGCTCCCCGCAAGATCATCGAGGGGATGTACGGCGCTGAGGTCTTTTACGAGGAGGCTGTGAATATCGTGCTGCCCGACGCCTATGAGGCCGCCGTGCAGGAGCAGAAGCTGGAGGTCGTGGGCTATCCCCAGGTGGAGCTGGAGTCCTGCGGCAAGGACGGCGTGGTCTTTCAGTGCACCGTGGCGGTGTATCCCGAGGTGACGCTGGGCCAGTACAAGGGTCTGGAGGCCCCCCGTGCCGAGGTGAAGGTCATGGCCGCCGACGTCAACGCCCGTCTCAAGGAGATGGCCGAGCGCAACAGCCGTCTGGTGAGCGTGGAGCGTGCCGTGAAGAAGGGCGACACCGCCACCATCGACTTCGAGGGCTTCGACAACGGCGTGGCTTTCGACGGCGGCAAGGGCGAAAACTTCGATCTGGAGATCGGCTCCGGCAGCTTTGTCCCCGGCTTTGAGGATCAGCTCGTCGGCATGAAGGCCGGTGAGGAGAAGGATATCGACATCACCTTCCCTGAGAATTACACCCCCGAACTGGCCGGCAAGCCCGTTGTGTTCCATGTGAAGGTCAACGAGGTGAAGGTCAAGGAGATCCCCGCCATGGACGACGAGTTTGCCAAGGACGTCTCCGAGTTCGACACCCTGAAGGAGCTGAAGGCCGATCTGAAGAAGAAGATCACCGGGGAGCGCAGGGAGTCCGCTCAGCGGGCCTTCGAGGACGTGCTGATGCAGAAGGTGGCCGGGGGCATCACCTGCGATATCCCCGATGCCATGGTGAATCTGCAGGCTGAGCAGATGGCCAACAACTTCAAGCAGCAGCTGGCCTCTCAGGGCATCCCCTTTGACCAGTATCTGAAGATGACCGGCACCACCGAGGCCGACTTCCTGTCTCAGGCCCACGGCCCCGCTCAGGAGCAGGTCCGCATGGATCTGGCCGTGGAGGCCATCATCAAGGCCGAGGGTCTGGAGGCCACCGACGACGAGGTGAACGCCGAGATGCAGAAGCTGGCCGACAAGTACGGCATGGATCTGGAGTCCGTGAAGAAGTATCTGCCCGCCGCTCAGGTGCGGGAGCAGGTCATCCGTGAGAAGGTGGTCAAGCTGGTGGCGGACAGCGCCGTGGCCGTGGCCCCCGAGGCGGAGGAGAAGAAAGAAGATAAGGCGGAGGAGACTGCCGAATAAAACCGGCGTATTCTGCTAAAATCACAAACGGGCGGGTATACTTTGAACATCTATCTGTACAGGAGGCATATTTTATGAGTTTAGTTCCTTATGTTGTGGAGCAGACCAACCGGGGCGAGCGTTCCTACGACATTTTCTCCCGGCTGCTCAATGACCGCATCATCTTCCTGGGCGAAGAGGTCAATGATACCACAGCCAGTCTGGTGGTGGCACAGCTGCTGTATCTGGAGGCACAGGACCCCGACAAGGACATCCAGATGTACATCAACAGCCCCGGCGGCTCTGTGACGGCGGGTATGGCCATCTACGACACCATGCAGTATATCAAGTGCGACGTGTCCACCATCTGCATCGGCATGGCGGCCAGCATGGGCGCTTTCCTGCTGTCCTCCGGGGCCAAGGGCAAGCGCATCGCCCTGCCCAATGCCGAGGTGATGATCCACCAGCCCTCCGCCGGGACCCAGGGTAAGGTCACGGATATGGAGATCGACGTGGAGCATTTTCTGAAGATCAAGCAGCGGATGAACAAGATCCTCTCCGAAAACACCGGCAAGACCCCGGAGCAGGTGAAGCTGGACTCCGAGCGGGACAACTGGATGACCGCTGAGGAGGCCCGTGACTACGGTCTGGTGGACAAGGTCATTTTCAAGAGGTAAATCATGGCAGAAGACAAGAAAAATCTGCGCTGCTCCTTCTGCGGCAAGCCGGAGGGGCAGGTACATCGTATGATCCAGGGCCCCGGCGGCGTTCGCATCTGCGACGAGTGCGTTCAGCTGTGTATGTCCATTCTGGACGACGGCTACACCCCCGGCATGGGGGAGGACGTGCAGACGATGGATCAGCTGCCCACCCCCCGTGAGATCCGGGAGGTGCTGGATCAGTACGTCATCGGGCAAGAGGATGCCAAGGTGGCTTTGTCGGTGGCGGTATACAACCACTATAAGCGCATTTTCTTCGGCGGCGGCGAGGATGTGGAGCTGCAGAAGAGCAACATCCTCATGATCGGCCCCACCGGCTCCGGCAAGACGCTGTTCGCCCAGACACTGGCCCGTGTGCTGAAGGTGCCATTTGCCATTGCTGACGCCACCACCCTCACCGAGGCGGGCTATGTGGGCGATGACGTGGAGAACATCCTGCTGCGGCTTTTGCAGGCGGCGGATTTCGATGTGGAACTGGCAGAGCGGGGCATCATCTATGTGGATGAGATCGACAAGATCGCCCGCAAGAGCGAGAACACCTCCATCACCCGTGACGTGTCCGGCGAGGGCGTGCAGCAGGCACTGCTGAAAATTCTGGAGGGTACCGTGGCCAACGTGCCGCCTCAGGGCGGGCGCAAGCACCCCCATCAGGAGTTCATCCAGATCGACACCCACAACATCCTCTTCATCTGCGGCGGCGCCTTCGACGGTCTGGAGAAGATCATCGAGCAGCGTACCGACCGCAAGGGTATCGGCTTCGACGCCGTGGTGGAGAGCAAGGCTGAGCGCCGGACGGGCCAACTGCTAAAGGAGGTCCAGCCCCACGATCTGCTGAAATTCGGCATCATCCCGGAGCTGGTGGGCCGTATGCCGGTGATGGTGACCCTCAACGGTCTGGGCCGGGATGATCTGGTACAGATCCTCACCCAGCCGAAAAACGCACTGGTGAAGCAGTATCAGAAGCTGCTGGAGTATGACGATGTGGAGTTGCAGTTCCAGCCGGAGGCGCTGGACGCCGTGGCCGATCAGGCCATTCAGCGGAACATCGGCGCACGTGGCCTGCGGGCCGTGATGGAGGGACTTCTCACCAGGATCATGTACGAGATCCCCTCTGACCCCACCATCACCCGTGTGACCATCACGCCGGAGGCAGTCCTAAAGACCGGAGAGCCGGAGATCACCCGTGATCCCCAGCGCACGGAGCGGCCCGGCCGCACCCGTGACGGCAAGGCGGAGCACGATCCCTCCGCCCCGGCATCCTAACGAATCATGAGGAGAGGCGAACCCGTTCGTCTCTCCTCTTTTCCACAGCAAAGGAGACCAGTTATGAATACCATCAATATCCCCGTTCTGGCGCTGCGGGGCATGACCGCCTTCCCCGGCGAAACTGTAAGCTTCGACGTGGAGCGGGAGATTTCCATTTTTGCGCTGGACAACGCTATGGAGGGCGACCGTCGTCTGTTTCTGGTGACGCAGCGGAAGATCGGCGTCTCCGAGCCAGAGGAGCAGGATCTCTACGAGATCGGCACGGTGTGCCATGTGCTCCAGATCATCAAGACCTCCGAGACTACGGTACGGGTGCTGGTGGAGGGTGAGCAGCGGGCGAGACTGCACCGCCTGTGGCAGACCTCCCCGTTTTTGCAGGCCAATGTGGAGCTGCTGGAGGATGCCCCCTACCGAAGCACCTCTCACACGGAGGCGCTGCTGCGGCAGACCTACGCCATCTTCGGCGCCTATAAGGAGCTGTCCCCCCAGATGTCCGACGAGGTGGTGGCACAGGTGCTGGATCAGCGTGATCCCGGCCGTCTGGCGGATTTCATCGCCCAGAACCTGACCCTGCGGCATCAGGACCGGCAGCGGGTACTGGATCAACTGCACCCGGTGAAGCGGCTCCAGCTGGTCAATGACATCCTCACCCACGAGGTGGACGTCATGGGTCTGGAGTTCGAGATGGAGCAGAAGGTGCGCCAGCGGGTGGCGCAGGTCCAGAAGGACATGATCCTCCGGGAACAGCTGAAGGTGCTGCAGCACGAGCTGGGAGAGGACGGTGACGAGGAACTGTCGGACTATGAGGCCCGCATCACCGCCCTGCACCTGCCGGAGGAGCTGCACCGCAAGCTCATGAAGGAGGTAGACCGGCTGGCCAAGCAGCCCTTCGGCAGCGCCGAGGGCTCCGTCATCCGCAACTATCTGGACGTGTGTCTGGAGCTGCCGTGGGGCAAGTACACCCGTGACCGGGCGGACGTGGCGCAGGCCCGGCGCATCCTTGACCGGGATCACTTCGGTCTGGAGCAGGTGAAGGAGCGTATTCTGGAGTTCGTGGCGGTGCGGCAGCTGAGCCCTAACTCCAAGGGGAAAATTCTCTGTCTGGTGGGGCCTCCCGGCGTGGGCAAGACCTCCATCGCCCTGTCGGTATCCAAGGCCCTGCACCGGAAGATGGCCCGGCTGAGTCTGGGCGGCGTCCGGGACGAGGCGGACATCCGGGGCCACCGCAAGACCTACATCGGCGCCATGCCGGGCCGCATCATCGACGCCATCTCCCGCAGCGGCTCCATGAATCCCCTGTTGGTGCTGGACGAGATCGACAAGCTGGGCAGCGATATGCGGGGCGACCCCGCCTCCGCCCTGCTGGAGGTGCTGGACAGCGAGCAGAACTACGCCTTCCGGGATCACTATCTGGAGATCCCGGTGGATCTGAGTCAGGTGCTGTTCATCACCACCGCCAACACCACCTCCACCATTCCCCGGCCCCTGCTGGACCGGATGGAGGTCATCGAGCTCACCAGCTACACCGACGAGGAGAAGCTGCAGATCGCCAAGCGCTATCTGCTGCCCCGGCAGATGAAGGAGCATGGGCTGAAAAAGACCCAGCTGCGCCTGTCGGACGACGCCATCCGGCAGATCATCTCCGGCTATACCAGAGAATCCGGCGTTCGACTGTTGGAGCGGCAGCTGGGCAAGGTGTGCCGCAAGACCGCCATGCGTCTGGTGGACGGTGGGGAGAAGCGGGTGAATGTGACCCCCGACTCCCTGCGGGAGCTGTTGGGCGTGGTGCGTTATCAGGACGGCGTACATAGCACACGGAATCAGGTGGGCGTGGTGAACGGTCTGGCCTGGACCGAGGTAGGCGGCGAAATTCTGGAGGTGGAGGCCGGCGTCATGGAGGGCTCCGGCAAGCTGGAGCTCACCGGCAATCTGGGTACCGTCATGCAGGAGTCCGTCCGGGCGGCCCTGACGTGCTTGCGGAGCCGGTGCGGCGAGCTGGACATCGAGAAGGACTTTTACAAGACCCGTGACATCCACGTCCACTTCCCGGAGGGGGCGGTGCCTAAGGACGGCCCCTCCGCCGGTATCGCCATCACCACCGCCATGCTCTCCGCCCTGACGGGACGGAAGGTCCGGGGCGATGTGGCCATGACCGGCGAGGTGACGCTGCGGGGCCGGGTACTGCCCATCGGCGGACTGAAGGAAAAGACCATGGCCGCTCTCCGCAGCGGCATCCGCACGGTGATCCTCCCCAAGGACAACGTCAAGGATCTGGAGGAGATCGACCAGACCGTCCGGGCGGCCCTGCACTTCGTGCCGGTGGAGAGCGTGGATCAGGTGTTTGCGGCGGCGTTGGTCCCCTCCCCTGCCGTGTCGGCGGTGGAGCATATGACCGCCCTGCCCATGGAACCGGCTGCCCCGACCCTGCGGGTCTGAGGCAGTCAGAGAAGGAGGCCATCATGACCATCAACTTCAACAAGGCGGAGTTCGTGCTGTCCGCCACCACCCAAAACGCCTTTATCCGGGACGGTCGGCCCCAGGTGACCTTTGCCGGGCGCTCCAACGTGGGCAAGTCCTCCGTCATCAACCGGCTGCTGAACCGGAAGAACTTCGCACGGGTGGGCGCTACCCCCGGCAAGACCTCTCAGGTGAACTACTTCCGCATCGACGGCAAGCTCTACTTTACCGACCTGCCCGGCTACGGCTATGCCAAGGTCAGCAAGGAGGAGCGGGAGCGCTGGGGCCGCCTGATGGAGAGCTACTTTCAGGAGCCGGGGCTTATCTCGCTGGGAATCCTCATCGTAGATGCCCGGCACAAGCCCTCAGCGGACGACGTAACCATGTGCGACTGGTTCAAAGAGGCAGGCTGCCCCATGTTGGTGGTGGCCAACAAGGTGGACAAGCTGAAAAAGCGGGAAGTAGAGCCCAATCTGGAGATCATCCGCCAGACGCTGGAGCTTCCCCCCGACACGCCGCTGGTCCCCTTCTCCGCCGAGAAGGGCGACGGCAAGACGGAGGTGCTGTCCCTGCTGAGCCAGTTCTTCGCCTGAGTATGTTCCGTATCCCCCTGTCCTTCCCGGCAGGGGGATATCCGTACCCGTTCATGGAACACACGCTCGGTGGACGGCTCTGGCGTACAAACAGTCTCCGTGTCCGTAGAAATTTTCATCAAATATTGTATGAAAAGATTGTATTTTTTTCAAACTGTGATACAATCAGATGGAATGAGACTGCCCCCTGCGGGCAGAAGGCCCCTGTGAGGAAAAACTCTGCGGATAAAAGCGTCCCTTCGGGGACAGAAAGGCGGTTCCTGCTGTGATCTATCTGGATAATGCCGCCACCACCCTGAAAAAGCCCCCCTGTGTGGCGGAGGCGGTGGTGCGGGCTATGGCCACCATGGGCAACTCCGGGCGCAGCGCCCATCAGGAGGCGTTGGATGCTTCACGGGTCATCTACCGCACCCGTGAGCAGCTGGCCAGGCTGCTGGGCTGCTCCGCTGCGGAGCGGGTGGTGTTCACCTGCAACTCCACCGAGGCCCTGAACATCGCCATCGACGGGCTGTTCGCCCCCGGTGACCATGTGCTGTCCACTGACTGCGAGCACAACTCCGTGCTGCGGCCCCTGTACCGGCTGGAGGGGGTGGAGGTGGACTTCCTGCCGGCGGACCGGCAAGGCTGCATCGACTACGACGATTTCCGCCGTCTGCTGCGGCCCAACACACGGGGCATCGTCTGCACCCACGGCTCCAACCTGACGGGGAATCTGCTGGATATCCGGACCATCGGCCGCTTCGCCAAGGAGCATGGCCTGCTGCTGGTGGTGGACGCCTCCCAGACGGCGGGGGTGTTCGACATCGACATGGAGGCCATGGGCATCGACGTGGTGTGCTTCACCGGTCACAAAAGCCTGCTGGGGCCGCAAGGTACCGGCGGACTGTGCATCGCTCCGGGGGTGGACATCCGCCCCTTCAAGGTGGGCGGTACCGGAGTGCAGACGTATCTGCCTCAGCAGCCGCCCCAGTACCCCACCCGGCTGGAGGCCGGCACCCTCAACGGCCACGGCATCGCCGGGCTGTCGGCAGCGCTGGACTATCTGGAGGAGACGGGGCTGGAGACCATCCGCAGCCATGAGCAGGCGCTGGCCCGGCAGTTTTACGAGGGGGTGTCCGCCATCCCCGGCGTCACCGTATACGGCGACTTCACCACATGGGACCGGGCGCCGGTGGTGTCTCTGAATATCCGGGACTATGACTCATCTCAGGTCAGTGACGTGCTGGCGGAGCAGTTCTCCATCGCCACCCGGCCCGGCGCACACTGCGCCCCCCGGCTGCACCGGGCGTTGGGTACGATGGCACAGGGGGCCGTGCGGTTCAGCTTCGGCTGGTTCAACACGGAGGAGGAAACACAGGCCGCCATTGCGGCAGTCAGGAGTGTTGCAGAATGATCGAAAAAAAGCGTTGGCTTCTTATCACCTTCCACACCACCTCCGAGGCCATGGCCATGGAGCAGCGGTGTCAGGAGGCAGGCCTTGCAGGGCGTCTGATCCCCGTCCCCCGCACCATCACCGCCGACTGCGGCCTTGCATGGCGGGCAGAGCTGTCCCTGCGGCCGCAGCTGGAGGCTCTGACCCAGAGCATGGACGTGGCGGGCTACTACGAGCTGGAGCTGTAAGAAAACACCGCCCCATCCGGCAAAGCCGGGATGGGGCGGTGTTTTGTGTGTATGCCCCTCTCCTGCCGGTCTTGGAAGGGAAAGGGTTATTCTCCAAATAGAATCAGGCTTTTCCCTGTCCCAGCTTGCGTAGGCAACAAAAATATAGTATAATATCTCCAGATATCATGTGCAATTCCGATAAAATCAGCGCAATTTCGCAGAAGGAGACACGTCATGGCCAGCTTTATCGTCAACGGTCACCCCGTCACCGTGGAGAAAAATCAAAAACTCATCCGCTATCTGCGGGATACCCTGCACCTGACCTCTGTGAAGGACGGATGCAGCGAGGGTGCCTGCGGCACCTGCCATGTCCTCATTGACGGCAAGCCCACCAAGGCCTGCGTCCCCCAGACGGAGAAGCTGGAGGGGAAAACCATCGTCACCGTGGAGGGGCTGTCCGACTGGGAGAAGCAGGTCTACGTCTTTGCCTTCGGTGAGGCGGGGGCCGTGCAGTGCGGCTTCTGCATCCCCGGCATGGTTATCTCCGCTAAGGCGCTGCTGGATGTCAACCCCGATCCCACCCGTGAGGAGGCGGCCTTCGCTATCCGCAACAACATCTGCCGCTGCACCGGCTATGTGAAGATCATCGACGGCATCCTGCTGGCGGGTAAAATTTTCCGGGAGGGGAAGCTGCCGCAGCCTGCCGCCGTTGACTGGCAGATGGGCAGCCGGGTCCACCGGCTGGATGTGGCGGAGAAGGTACTGGGCTACGGCCAGTACCCCGACGACGTGTACGTGGACGGGATGTGCTACGGCAGTGCCGTCCGCAGCCAGTATGCCCGTGCCCGTGTGCTGTCCATCGATACCAGCGAGGCGGAGGCGCTGCCCGGTGTGGTGTGCGTTCTGACCCAGAAGGACATCCCCGGCAAGGTGAATGTGGGCCACCTGAAAAAAGATCAGCCCACCATGATCGGCATCGGCGAGATCACCCACTATCTGGGGGACGCCGTGGCTCTGGTGTGCGCCCGTGACCGGGAGACGCTGGAGGAGGCCAAGAAGCTGGTGAAGGTGGCGTATGAGGTCCTCCCCGCCGTCCACAACCCGGAGGAGGCCGCTGCGCCGGATGCGCCGCTGGTCTTTGAAGAGGAGGAGAGCAACGTACAGGCGTATAAGCACGTCTCACGGGGCGATGCCGAGGAGGCCATCCGCCATTCCAAATACGTCCTTACGCAGCATTTCCACACCCCGTGGACGGAGCACGCCTTTCTGGAGCCGGAGTGCTGCGTGGCGCTGCCGCTGGAAAACGGCGGCGTGAAGCTGTTGACCACCGACCAGAGCTCCCACACCACCATGCACGAGTGCGCCTCCATGCTGGGAGTGGACTATGAGCACTGTCAGGTACAGAATATGCTGGTGGGCGGCGGCTTCGGCGGCAAGGAGGATATGTCCGTGCAGCACCATGCGGCGCTGCTGGCCTATGTGGCCCGTGTGCCGGTGAAGGTGAAGCTCACCCGGCAGGAATCCATCCTCATTCACCCCAAGCGCCACAGCTTTGACATGGACTTCACCATGGGCTGCGACGAAAACGGCATCATTCAGGGCGTCAAGGCCAGCGTGGTATCCGATACCGGTGCCTTTGCCTCTCTGGGCGGGCCGGTGCTGGAGCGGGCCTGCACCCACGCCGCCGGCCCCTACGCCTATGAGAATTTCGAGATCGAGGGCCGCGCCTACTATACCAACAACCCCCCTGCCGGGGCCTTCCGGGGCTTCGGTGTCACCCAGACCTGCTTCTGCACGGAGACGCTGCTCAACGAGATGGCGGATCTTGTGGGCATCAGTCCGTGGGAGATCCGCTACCGCAACGCCATCCGCCCCGGCGGTGTGCTGCCCAACGGCCAGATCGTGGACGATTCCACCGGCCTTGTGGAGACACTGGAGGCTATCAAGCCCGCCTATGACGAGGCCGTCAAAAACGGCGATCCGGTGGGCATCGCCTGCGCCATGAAGAATGCCGGTGTGGGCGTAGGTATTCCCGACTGGGGCCGCTGCAAGCTGATCGTGGAGGCGGACGAGAAGGTGCATATCTACTCCGGCGCCTCCTGTATCGGGCAGGGGCTGGGTACCGTGCTGGTGCAGGTAGTGGTCACCAATACGGGGCTGCACCGGGACAACATCGTTTATGAGCGCAGCAACACATGGATCGCTCCGGACTCCGGCGACACCTCCGGCTCCCGCCAGACGCTGGTCACCGGTGAGGCCACCCGGCGGGCCTGCGAAAAGCTGTCGGCGGCGCTGGCGGGCAAGACCCTCCATGATCTGGTGGGGCAGGAGTTCTATGGCGAGTATCTGGCCAAAACGGACCCCCTGGGGGCCGATGTACCCAACCCCGTCAGCCATGTGGCCTACGGCTATGCCACGCAGATGTGTGTTCTGGACCGGGAGACGGGCCGTGTCAAGAAGATGGTGGCCGCCCACGATGTGGGTAAGGCCGTGAACCCCCTCAGCTGTGAGGGACAGATCGAGGGTGGTGTGGTCATGAGTCTGGGCTATGCGCTCACGGAGCAGTATCCCATCGACGCAAACTGCAAGCCCACCGCCAAATACGGTATGCTGGGTCTGTTCCGTGCCAACCAGATCCCGCCGGAAATTCAGGCCATTGTGGTGGAGAAGCCCGGCCTGAAGGTGGCCGGAGGGGCCATCGGCATCGGAGAGATCACCTCCATTCCCACGGCTCCCGCCATTGCTGACGCCTACTTCCGGCTGGACGGTCAGCGCCGCCTGACCCTGCCGCTGGAGAATACCCCCTACGCCCGGAAGAAGTGATTTGAATTTTTCTGCACCTCCCCCATGCAGTCCGCTGCATGGGGGAGGTTTTTGGGGACGCTGCTGCATGGGCCACGGGTTGGCCGTCCACAGGGATTCTTTCTGTGAAATTTATACAATGTTTTCCCCTTCGTTCATAATTTTTTCACACCTATGTGCTAAAATAAACTTCATTAACGGAACGTATCATAAGGAGGCTTCTGTCCCATGATGATCGAAAAGAGCGGCAGCATCCGTCTCAAGGATATCCCCATTCCCTCCGGCGCTACGCCGGAGCAGCGGGAGCTGGCTCAGGGCATGGTACGGGTGAATCACCTGTACCGCAGCGCCCTGAAGGTGGCCGTGACCCAGATGGAGATCCTGGACGAGGAGTTCGCCAGTCTGTACGACCATTCTCCCATTCACCACATCGAGTATCGCATCAAGACGCTGGAGAGCATCAGCGATAAGCTGCGCCGCCGGGGCTACGACGTCACCATCGACAATATCTATGCCTACATACAGGACGTAGCCGGTATCCGGGTCATCTGCAACTATCTGGATGACATCTACTATCTCCGCAGCCTGCTGACCCGGTCCGAATCCTTCAAGGTGCTGCGGGAGGTGGACTACATCCAGCAGCCCAAGGAATCCGGCTATCGCAGTCTGCACCTCATCATCGACGTACCCATCGTCATCTCCGAGGGGACGCTGCATCTGCCGGTGGAGATCCAGCTGCGTACCATCGCCATGGATATGTGGGCCAGTCTGGAGCATGAGCTGCGGTATAAATCCGACCGCAATTTCTCCGATTCCGACGCCGCACGGCTGCGGCTATGCAGCGAGGCCATCAGCGAGATCGACCGGGAGATGCAGGACATCTATCAGGGCAAGGAACCCAGCTATCATGAGTAAAGCAAAGGAGTGCTGCGGCTGTGCAGCACTCCTTTGTTTTGGATGGTTTTTGCGTACCGACGGCATGCTTTTTCTGATAGCTTTTCCCTTTGTGCCTCCGGCGGCCCACTTTTCCCAGCAGCTGGAAAAGCGGGCAAAAGAGTCGTTTGAAACCGATGGTTTCAAAACTTCCTTTCCTCTCAAGAGCTTCGTTTATTATAGGTCGTAACGGGAATTGACTCAGCAACAGACCCGCTGCCGCTCCCACTCAGTTGAAGGGGTAGGAGCTTCTGGTCTATGATATCGTGCCCGGAACAACAAATTTCTCTCCCTGATACTGGCCGTAGTACGAATACTTGCAGAAAATCCTATCCAGATACTAAAAAAGCCCTCCTGCCTGAAGCAGGAGAGCTTTCGTCCGTCTCTGCGGAGCCGCCTGCCTTACAGCGCCGCCCACTCCTCCTCCGTCAGCAGCGTGTTCAGCGCCTGCAAAAGGGCGTTGGGGGTCATGCGCTCCGGCAGACTCAGTTTCCTGCACAGCGCCTGCCGCCGGGCGGCGGAGTCGGGGCCGATCAGTCCCTTTTCCAACAGATCCGCCTTGGTAAGCCGCAAGGGGGCCGCCGGGGCCTCCTCTCCCTCCCATGTGGCGCCGCAGCGGCGCAGGGCTTCCAGCAGCACGGCGGGGGGCATCCCCTCCACGCCCAGTTTGCCCTCCTTACCGCCCTTGCGTTTGCGGCGCTCCTTGCCGTACACGTCCGGCACATAGGCCTGCAAGATCTGCTCCGGCGGCAGAACACCCTTCAGGTGATTGCGGATCACAAAGCCCGCCCCGTCCGGGTCCGTCATAAGGATGACGCCGCGGGCCGCCGCCAGACGGCGGAGATAGGCCAGCTTCTCCCGGTCGTGGAACACGGAAAATCCCCCCGTCTCCACGATAACGGCGTCCACCACCTGCAAGAGGGTGTTCTTGTCATACCGCCCCTCCACCACGATGACCTGCCGCACACGGGGCTTCACCGGCTGCCGGCCAGTTCCATGAGGAACAGCTTCAGCTCCGCCTCGCTGTCCATATTCTTCTCGCTTTTCATCCGCCGATCCAGCCTCTGGCATCGGATGACCGCCGTTTGACACCATTCGTGATCCACCTTTCCTGCCGCCTGCATCAACAGCTTGGCGGGATAATCGGAGCTCATGCTCCACAGCTGCTTGAGCCAGAACCGGTCCTTCCCGGCATCCAGCGCCATCCGGGCCGTATACAGCCGCCTCAGCTCCTTGCCCACCGCCGCCAGTATGACGATGGGCTCCGTCTGCATCCGCAGCAGCTCCCCCAGCACCTGCGCCGCCTGATCGTACTTCCCGGCGGTGATGCTGTTGGTCATATCAAAGACCCGTGCATCCAGCACCGGGTCCGCCACGGCGTTGATATCCTCCACTGTCACCGCCCGGCCCTTGGCATAGGCGGCGATCTTCCCGATCTCCGGCACCAGCTCCGTCATCAGGGAACCGCAGGTGAACAGCAGATGATCCGCCGTGGCGTCGTCGATGTCGTGTCCGGCGGCGGCAAAGCGGCGCTTCACCCATCGCAGCAGCTGCGCCCGCTCCTGCTGGCGGAACTCCACCTCGCACACAGACTTGTCCAGCGCAGCGCACAGCTTTTTCATCTTGCCGTCCCGCTTATAGGGCAGCAGATCGTATACCAACACTAGCGTGCAGTACTCCGGAAAGTCCGCCAGCAGGGCCATCAACGCCGTGCGCTGCTGCTCATCCAGCCGGAAGATGTCCAGATCCGTCACCACCACCATGGTGTGCTGGGCCATCATGGGCATGGCCTCCGTCACCTCTGCCAGCTCTTGCACTGTCAGTCCCTTGCCGGAGAGCCGGTGGTAGTTGAACTCCTCGAAGCCCGCCGGGATCAGGAGCCTGTGCAGCTCCTCCAGATAGTAGCTCCGCAGATACGTCTCCTCTCCGTAGAACAGGTATACGTTCTGTGGGGTCTGTGCCTTCAGATCCGCCCGCAGGCGATCGAAGCCGTTGTTCTTTTTTTCAGCCTTAGGGGGCATGGTCAGTCTCCTCCGTGTACGGTCACTAAAATATTTCCCTGCCGGTCGGTGCGGTAGATCTCCGCTCCCGCCTGGCTCAGCCGGTCCATGGCCTCCTGCGTGGGGTGGCCGTAGCTGTTGTCGCCCACGCTGATGATGGCCGTCTCCGGCCGCACGGCCTGCAAAAGCTCCTGCGAGGAGCTGTATCGGGAGCCGTGGTGGCCCACCATCAGCACCTCGATATCCGGCAGATCGTACTGCCCTACCAGCTTGCGCTCCGTGCTGCCCGCCATGTCGCCGGTGATGAGCACGTCAAAATCCCCGGCGCTGCACAGGGCCGTCAGCCCCTGCTCATTGAGGTCGCCCTCCCCCACCGGGGGATAGAGGCTCAGCACCGCCCCGCCCAGCGGACACTCCACCGTCCGGCGGACATACACCACCTCGATGCCGTTCTTCTCCGCCAGCCGCAGCAGCCGCTCCCTCACGCCGTATTCGTCCTCGATATCCGGCAGATACAGGGTCTGCACCTCCAACCGGGCCAGCAGCTGATACAGGCCGTTGGTGTGGTCGGCGTGATAGTGGGTCACGGCCACAGCCCGCAGCCTGTGGATACTCATGCTCTCCAGCTGATCCGCCGCACGGCTCCCAGCATCCACATAGCTGTTGCTGGAGCCGCAGTCCACCACCACCGCCTGATCCCCGGCATACAGCAGGGTACACTGTCCCTGCCCCACATTCACCGCCATGGCGTTCATCTCTCCGCAGCGGCTGAGCCGGACATTGAGTCCCACCGTCAGCAGCAGGGTCATGGCCGCCAGCGCTGCCGCCACGGCGTATTTCCGCCGCCGCTCCCCGGTGATGGCGCAGGCGGTGAAGAGGACGTAGGCGTACACCAGCCAGTATTTGAGATACCGGTTGGAAAAATACAGCGCATGGCCCGGCAGACGGGTCAGAGCTGATGCCATCCACAGGACATACCGCACCAGCGCCCACACGCCCCAACCCAGCACCTGCGCCGCCGGAAGCCAGAGAAAGCCCGCCAGCGTCGCCACGAAGGCCAGCATGAAGCTCCATCCCGCCGCCGGAAGGATGAGCAGATTGCTCAGCGGCGCTATGAGGGAAAATGTGTTGAAGTAACAGGCCGTCAGCGGGATGGTGAACACCATGGCCGCCAGCGAAGCGGAGAGATTGGCGGCCACGAAGGACACCACCGCCCGCACCGGCCGCTTCTTCCCCCGGTACAGCCCCTTGAAAAAGCCGCTCAGCCTTTGGGAGAAGCACACCAGCCCCAGCGTGGCGGCAAAGCTCAGCTGCAAGCTCACCCCTGCCGCAGCGAAGGGATTGGCCAGCAGGATCACCAGCAGCGCCGCCGACAGGCTGGTAAGCCCGTCGCTCTCCCGGCGCAGCAGCGGAGCCGCCAGCAGGAATATCTGCATGATGCAGGCCCGGACCACCGAGGGTGTCAGGCCCACCATCACCATATAAAACAGCAGCACCGCCATAGAGAGCCCCGCCCCCAGCGCCCGCCGCCGGACGGGGAGCAGCAGCCCCAGCAGGGACACCAGAAAGGCACAGTGCAGCCCCGATACGGCGAACAGATGGGCCACCCCCGCCTGCGTCATGACGGCAGCGTCCTCCTCCGCCATACCGCTGCGGTCGCCGGTCAGCTCCGCCGTGACGAAGGCCGCCGTGTCGCCGTCGGGCCATATGGCGGCGATCTTCTCCCGCAGGGCGTATACCGCCCGCTGGGGCAGCCACCGGATGCTTCCGGCGCTGCCCTCCTCCGCCGTCAGCGGCCCACGGGTATACAGCAGAGCGAACACGCCCCGTGAGGTGAAGGCCGTCACATCGTTTTCCCGGATGCGGGCAGCGTCCTGCCATTGGGCCGTGCCGGAGAGCTGCTGCCCCGGCTCTAAACCGGCATATTCCGCATCGGCGTAGACCTCCGCCTTGGCCGCCGAGCCGGAGAGGCGGATGGTGACACGGACGCCCCACTCCGTCTCCACCGGGCGGGAGAGCACCGTGCCGGAGAACTCCCCCATCTGCCCGCAGCGGGCTGTCACCGGAGCCTGTACCAGTGCCTGAAACAGCGCCGTGTACACCAGCGCCCCGCACAGGGCAAAGAGGATCAGCATCCCCCGCAGCCGCAGCCGGGCGGGCATCGTCCGCTTCAGCCCCAGCAGCACCAGTCCCACCAGCAGGCAGGCCCCTGCCGCCCACAGCTGCCAGACGCCCACGCCCAGCAGCACGGCGGCAAAAACGCCCGCCGCAAAGGACAGCGCTATGGTGGCTAAGGTCCGCATCCTCTCCCCCCTCCCTGCTGCTTTTCGTCTTATTATAGCAAACCTCACCGCCCCCGGCAAGGCCTTTCCTTGACAGGGCCTCATGCGTGTGATAGCATCCATATATGCACTCTCACATGAGAGGGAACCATGAAGCTTCTGGTAAACGATCTGAAGCTGTACTTCGGTCTGATGTTCCTGCTGCCCCTGACGCTGACCGGTCACAAGCTGCACCTGACCCTCCCTGCGGGCAGCTTCTTCCACCTTCTGGTTTTCCTGACCCTCATCGGGGGGGCTCTCCAACAACGACGTGATCTCCTCCGACCAGGACAAATACTACGCCGTGTTCCTGCTGCTGGTTTACCGGCTGGCTCCCCGCACCTTCCGTCTCCGCATCTGATTTCACGAATTATAGCAATGGAGGTTCTGCACCATGACTGATCTGGAACGGGCCAAGGAGGCCCTGACAACCATTGACTGCACCTGCGCCCTGTGCCGGGACGAGGAGATCCGCACCACCCAGCTTCGGGGGATAGCGCCCCTTCTTAGCTGGCTGGAGGAGGGCCTTTCCGGCTGGAGCGTGGCCGATCGGGTGGTGGGTGCCGGAGCCGCATGGCTCTATACCCTGCTGCACCCGGCGATGGTCTATGCCCCGGTGATGAGCCGCCGGGCCACGGCCATCCTCACCCAATACGGTGTTCCCTATACCTGCGATGAGGTGGCGGAGTCCATCCTGAATCGAACCGGCACGGGCCTCTGCCCCATGGAGGAGGCCACCGCCGACGCCGCCGACCCCCAGCAGGCACTGGCGGCCATCCGGCAAAAGGTGCAGGAGCTGAGGGCCATGTCCGGCCGCTGATCCCCCCGCTGCCCCAGCCCATGCCCGCCCCACAAACAGCGCAAGCCCCGCAAACAGCGCCCCGGCCGCATGGCCGGGGCGCTGTTTCTCCGCAATGTTCTTCCGTGCTGTTCCCGCAGGGGTATCCTCACGCCGGGAAACACCTCTCATTCGGGAAAAATCCCCCTTCGGAAGCACACTCTCCCATGAGGAAATGCCCGCCGCAGGCCGAAGCCTGCGGCGGGCACGCTATTGCAGTTGGTGCTTATCCTCTCATGTGACGGTCACGCAGACCTCTCACAGCGAGTGATTCAGCGAGCCTTACGCTTCAGGACCACCACAGCGGCGGGGATCATACCGCAGCTGATAACGGCCACAGCCACCCATAGCATCACGTTGCTGGTGTCGCCGCTCTCGGGAGGCGTAGTGGGCTTGGGATCGGTGGTACCGGAATCACCGGGCTTAGGATCGGGCTTGGGGTCGGGGTTGCCGGGCTCAGGATTCTCAGGCTGCTGGACACCCTCGTAAGCGACGGCGCTCAGGCTGCGAGAGAAGATGAAGTTGCTGATGAAGGTGAATTCATCCGTCTGATGGATCTTGTGGTTCAGTACATTGGCAAACAGAGCGATGTCCATGTTGCCGGACTGATACTCGAAGCCCACCACACCGTTGTTGTAGGTCTCGAACTGCTTCACCAGACCGTCGTCGGTCAGGCAGATGCAGCCCTGCAGGGGATCCTTCCCGGCGTTCTGCACCAGAACGGTAGCGCCGTCGGGAATCTCGGAGAACCAATAGGTACCATACTCGTACATCACGTCGTCACCCTCGTTGATGTAGGTGGCGTTGATGAGAGTGTTGTTGGGATACACCACGCGGCCCAAGAAGTCGGTACCCATCTCGCAGGAAGAAATCTCCAGACCCACCAGCTCCCTGACCCGGCTAACGGCGGTGGCGGTATAGCCCATGTAGGGAGTACCGGCCTTGACAGCGCCCAGAGCCTCATCATTCAGAGCACGGGAGCCCACGATGACGTTGGCAGCGGAGAGGTCGTCGGTGACGGTGAAGCCCATATTGGTCAGAGCCAGCCAGTCGAAACGATAGTTGTAAGAGCCGGAGCGCAGAGTGGTCTCCACATAGCCGCTGGTGTTGTTGGCGGGCTTGCCGGGCAGATACACGGTGGGGTTGTCGATGACGGCAGCCGTGTAGTTGGCGCCGTACACGCCGGTGGCGGTCACGACATACTCATCGGCGATGGTCAGGAAGTCCTCATAGGAGCACAGGAAGTTGCCCTTCTCCTCGCCCTCGGTGATCATGGCCACGGTCTTGCCGGCGTTCAGCAGAGCGTTGACGGCATTGGCGGAATCGTTGGAGACGTTGTCGATGATGACATCGGCATTCTCGACACCGTCGAAGTCAGCGGTGCACTCAGCCAGAGCGGCCAGAGTGCCCTCATAGTCGATGGTGGCCTGGCAGGACTGCATGATGGTCTCATAGGCGGCGGGCTCGGCCACGATGATACGGTCATAGCCACGGGCATGGCTGCGCTGGGCAAAGCTCTCGGAGTACAGGCCGGACCACACGCTGATGAAGGTGCCGTCGTACAGCTGGCTGTTAGCCAGAGAACGCTTGGCCTGATACATGGAGATGACCGTGGTTCCCTCGGGATAGGTCACGCCGTCATAGACGAAGGACTCGGTGGCCACGTTGACCTTGACATCGTTGCGGGTCAGATACTTCAGCTCCGCAGCGGCGTCGAAGAGGTTCTTCTGGTTGTCACGATCCAGGGGGATGATGTAGCACTCGGGATAGAAGTTGCCGTTCTGGCCCTCGCCGTCGTACACGGGACGCATCAGCTCAGCCTGAGCGCCGGTCTCGTCGTACTGGTTCACGTACCAGGGAGCCACATCGGCGTTGGAGTTGGTGTTGTTCACGCCACGGGAGAACAGCTTGGCCTGATTCTCCAGCATGGAGATCTTGTTGTCACGGATGAACATAGCCTGGGTCATCAGGCCGTAGGGAACCATGTACTCGGCGCTGATATCGCTGTACACAGGCAGCTCCCAAGTGATGCCGGCGGTGCCGATCAGCACGGGATACTGAGAACCGTAGGCAGTGGTCATATCATCCCAAGGCTGGGTCCACTCCTTGCCGGTAGGGGAATCCCCGTTGCCTCTCAGGAAATCCCGGAAAGGCATCTCGAAGCTGTTGTGATCGGGGTTGTTGGCGATGGCGCCGACACCGACGGCCTCGCCCAGCTTGATGAACTGCTCAGCGATCAGGTCATACTCATAGTTGGGCTCGTGGGGAGGCGTGCAGGGCTCAATGAGGACGGCATCCACACGTCCATGGATCTCGGTAAAGACCATGGGGTTGAACTTGTTCACCAGAGCCATAGCGTTGGCATCCTCGAACAGGGTCTGGTTGGCCTCGTCACGGTTGGGGTCATAGCCCTGACCGGTGGTACGGGTCATGTGCTCATAACCCTCCACGTTCTGCTCAGGAACGATGACGACGAACACGTCGGTCAGCAGTTCCTTAATATTCACGGTTTCGCTCTCAACGTTGTAGTACTTCTCCAGCTCCAGCTGCCCGGAGTACAGGCCCTTGGAGGAGCCGCTGGTGGTCCAGTGGTTATAGCCGTTCTCGCCACGGATGTAGCCCAGATAGGAGGCGTAATCCTTGATGAGGTCGGGGGTCTTGGCATTGTTTCTTGCCATTTCCTCGGCCAGAAGAGCCTTACCGGCCTCCGTGAAGCCCGTCAGGGTCTTGACGTCAACGGTCTCGTTCTCCAGCAGCATATGGCCGAACTCCAGAATACCGTTGACGGCGGCATTCTCGTTGGAGTGGACGTTGGAGGCGAACATGGGGACACGCAGGTCATCCCACTTGCCTTCCTTCAGCTGAGCCAGGACCAGATCGGGATCCTGCTCCACCAGTTCGGTGTACTCCAGCCAGCGATCCACGGACGCCTTCTGGTCGGCAATGATCACGTAGGGGATGTCGTAGCCGTCGGTGGTGGAACGGCCCATGGACTCACGGGAGACGTACAGATCGGTCTCGGCATTGGCCAGAGCATCCACATCGTCGTACAGCTCATAGATGGTGCGGAAGGTGTCATAGGGAACGACCTTCGTAGCCACGCTGCCCACGGTCTTCTCCGCCACGATGGCGTTGAAGTTGAAGTAGCCGCAGATGTCCAGATACGCACCGCCGTTGCTGTGGGGAGCGCTGTAGTCAACGGCGCCGAAACGGGTGGTGTAGAAGTAGCAGTTGATGTCCATCAGGACCTTCAGACACACCTTACCGTCGTTGTCGGTCTCGATGCCCATCTCCTTGATGTCAAACATCTGGACGGTCTCTTTGTTGTTCTGGGTGACCCACTGATCCAGTGTGCCGCCCTCCCAGGGGTTGGGGAACTTCTCGGGGTTCAGGTACTGACGCTCGCCGTCACGTACCAGAGAGAAGCTGATGGACTGCGCCTCGATGGCGGCGGTCAGCTCGTCAGCGGTCAGGGATACGGGAACCCTCACGGTGACGTCCTTGGTGTCCTCAGCCAGAGATACCTGCCAGTCTACCGGCAGGTTGGGGTAGGTGTTTGCCAGAGATTTGCCTGGAACACGGGTGTCATCCGCCAGATCAGCCACGCTGGCGAAGGCAGACACAGGGAATACGAGGGAAACTGCCAGAACAAACGCGAGGATCTTCGCCATCAGGCGGGGTCTTCTGTGTTGCATAGTTGCCTCCTCATTCTTCTCATATTGTGTTACTTCGGGTCTTGAGTCTCTGCTTGTGTCCTACACTTTTCAAACGGTCCGGCCCTTCGTCAGTGGGCTTGTGCGCCTCCTTCCGCCAACTGCCACCGTCAGGATGCCTGTCCGCCCTCTGCCGGCGGACCTTTCCGTCCGTTAGCTTGAGTGTAACAAGTTCTTAACGTATTGTCAATATCGCTATACGTACATTTTGCGTAATATATTTTGTGTATTTCGCTGTCACTCCCGTCAATCAAATTGGCACGCCGCCGCTTTTTTCTGTATATACTGCATAAAAGCAGCTCTTCGATACATCGAGAGCTGCTTTTTAGTAAATTTCCACTTATTTTTGTCAGAAAACCGTCACACAGATGTCTTGTCCCCATCCGGCGCACAGTACTGCTCCGCCAGACGCTGCACCAGTGCCTGCATCTTCTGCACCACCGGCTCCGGCGACACGATCCGCAGGCCGCCGCCAAGGCCCGCCACCCAGCCCAGGAACTGGGGGCTCACCGCCACATCCACGAAAGCCTGAAAGTGCGTCCCGTCCACCGGCAGCACCGGCACCTCCTTGCCGAACCGGTCGATGAGCACGCCCACCATCTCGTTCTCCCCCTCCAGCGTCACCCGCACCGGCTGACCGCCGTACATTCCGAACAGCCGCTGGGTGTATACAGCCGGGTCAAACCGAGCCATCCGCTCCTGCCCCAACCGGGGCGCCTCCAACAGGGTGATGCGCTTCATCTTGTCCACCCGATAGTGCTTCACCCGGTCCGCCTCGGCGTCATAGGCAATGAGGTAGTAGTTCTCGTCGTCCCACCGCAGATGCCATGGGCTGACGCAGTACCACCCGCCGTCCCGGCGCAGCGCTTCCTTCTTCTCCACCGTCCACTGAAAGTACTGGAAACGGATCTGCTTTCCCTCTCCGATGGCAGTATGGAGCTTATCGATGTTATAGTAGATACTCTCGTTCATGGTCTTGACCCGCCCGGCGATGAGCACCTGCCGCTGCAGCTGCCGGGCGTCGTGGACGCTGACCAGCGACTCCAGCTTTTTGATGAGACTGCGGGACTTGCTCTCCGTGATGAACCGGGAGGCCTGCACCGCATCCACCAGCAGCTTCAGCTCCGGCAGTTCAAACTCCCGTGACGCCAGCCGGTAGCGGTACTCCCGCCCCTCCTTCCAGCTGTCGATGTCCAGCCCGCAGCGCCGCAGCTCCTCCATGTCGGCGTACAGGGTCTTGCGCTCCGCCTGCACGCCGTAAGCCGCCAGACGCTCCGTCAGTTCCGCCAGTGTCAGTCCGTGCGCCTCGTCCGTCTCCCGGTGAAAGATCTCCGCCAGATAGAGGAGCTTCCCCTTCTGATTCCCGCTCTTGGCCATGTCTCCCGCCCTCCTTTTTCCTCCAGTGTACCACACTTTTTCTCATACGAAAAGCCTAACTGTCCGTTTTAATGGACAGTTTCTCTTTTATAATAGCCTCAAGATCAAGCAAGGAGGCCCCGGATATGAAGGGTTATTTCGTCAGCGGAGGATATATGGGACTGGTGGGCGGCAGCTATCAGCTGTTCGCCACGGAGAGCGACTATCTGGAGTATCTGGCAGACTGACGCATGGGGCAGGCTCTCCCCCGCATACACTCCCTTCACAGGGCCACGCCCCCATGGGCTGGCAGACAGGAGGAGTGCTATGGAAAAACGAGCCGTGCTGAAAAATTACGGACTTTTGGGGGCCATGCTGGCGGCCATGCTCACCGGCGGCGTCACCGGCTGGCTGTGGCCTGCCGCCGCCGGGACCGTCCGCCCGCTGGGGCAAATTTTCATCAACCTCATGTTCTGCGTGGTGGTGCCGCTGGTGTTTTCCTCCATCGCCGGAGCCATCGCCGGGATGCGGAGCGTCCGCCGGGCCGGGCGCATCATGGGCGTCACGGTGCTGACCTTCGTGGTGACGGGCATCCTCGCCGCCGTGCTGATGTTCCTGCTGATGAAGGCATTTCCCCCGGTGCTGACCCCGTGGCAGTCGCTGCCCACCGAGGCCGTAGGGGACTATGCCGCCCCCGGTCAGCTGCTGGTAAATTTCTTCACCGCCGAGGATTTCGTGGGCCTGCTGAGCCGCCGGGCCATGCTGCCCCTCATCGTCTTTTCCGTGCTGCTGGGCTTCGCCGCCAATCTCACCGGCGGCCCCGACGGCCCGGTGGCCCGTGGCCTGACCGCCGTCACGCAGGTAATGATGCAGCTGATCCGCCTGCTGACCTACTATGCCCCGGTGGCCTTTTTCGCCATCTTCGCCGGGCTGGTGGCGGACTATGGCCCCAAGATCGCCGGGGCCTACGGCCGGGCCATGGCGGTGTATTACCCCCTGTGCTTCATGTACCTCTTCACCGCCTTTCCCCTGATGGCCCGGCTGGGCGGCGGACGGGGCGGCGTTGGCATCATGCTGCGGCACATCGCCCGCCCGGCCCTGACGTCTCTGGGGACCTGCTCATCGGTGGCCACCATCCCCGCCAATCTGGAGGCGGCGGAGGACACCGGCATCAGCCGGGACGTGGCGGAGATGGTCATTCCTCTGGGGGCCACCATGCACATGGACGGCTCGTGCTTCAGCTGCGTGCTGAAGATCGCCTTTGTCTGGGGCGTATTCGGGCAGGAGCTCACATGGGGAAAGCTGCTGCCCATCGTGGCGGTGGCGGTGCTGTCCTCTGTGGGGATGTCCGGCGTCCCCGGCGGCGGCTACATCGGGGAGTACATCATCTGCTCCCTCTTCTTCCCCCGGCAGATGGAGATGGCCTTCCCCATTCTGGTGGCCGTCGGCAATCTGGTGGACCCCCCCGCCACCATGATCAACTCCTCCGGGGACTATGTGGTCTCGTTTCTGGTGTCCCGCTTCGTGGACGGCAAAGACTGGCTCACCCGCCATCAAAAGGGATAGCAAAAGCACCCTCCGGCATAGACGGGTGTCCGTAAAACAGTTGATCCTCCGTATGGCTTAGACCATGCGGAGGATTTGTTTATGTCTGATCTTCAAACTTGCTGGCGGCAAACGGTTTGTCAAAACCGTTTGCGGACGGCAAGTCCACAGGGGATAGCCGCATAAGCGGCGCAAGGGGGGGTAGCCACCTTGACGGAAGGTCGTGACGAAACATGTTCGGTCGGGCAGTATCCTTCTGCTGACCGGGAATGAAGCGACCCAGGACGCACATACTCCCGATAGGAGAGTATAGAAGTGCGCCTTTTAGTCCCTAAAGGGATTTGCTCCGGCTTAACTTCTCGACAAACTGGAATTTTCAAATTAGTCTTTGCAAATCACCTTTGACTCGCTGCCATCAACTATAATTGCCTGTTTGTTGTTAATGGGGCATAGATTCAAATCCGAAAACTCAGTCATTATTTTCTCAGTAACTTTCTTAAATGGTGCTGTAAGATAATGCGGAAGAACATAGAAATCAATCAAATC